>Ga0310786_10000608_pt1 | contig 58057 bp, 48 predicted proteins | sample AusTroGonzalo_MG_FD_203881 | JGI IMG/M metagenome (GOLD analysis project Ga0310786, IMG submission 203881) | Bovine rumen microbial communities from tropical cattle in Woodstock, Queensland, Australia - Gonzalo_03 (v2) (version 2) | ecosystem: Host-associated > Mammals > Digestive system >...
CCATAATATCTCATATGCCGTCATGTCAATAGTATAACATAATAATTAACTATTGACAATAGCCCGCAACATCAATGGCAAGAGTTAATCTTTTTAGCATACTTTTGACAGAACTGACACCCTCGGCATCAGGCGGCACTACACGCTACGGCGAAGCCGAGCCACGAAATAGTGTTCAGAAATTCGGCTCTTAAGGTCAGACCTTAATTCAATAATTTCTGAACACTTTTTTAATCATATTCCACCCAAAATTGCCGTTAGTTCCCCGCATCCCCGCGCTTCTCCAACACCACCGGCATCAGCCGGCTCTACACGCTACATCCCATCCCCACCACACCTCCAAAAAAACATCAGCGGCGATACCTTTCGATACCGCCACTGGACTCGCCGCCTTGACTAAGCACGGCAATCGCGCTTCTCCGGCGGCAGTCATGGGGTGTTGAACATGTCACCTGCCGAGAAGCTCTCCAAGTCGGAAACTTGGGGACAGACCCCGCCGCTGTGGGGAGAGACCCCGCTGTCGCTTCATTTTTCGCGGGCTGTTTCGCTTTTTCTGCAATTTATCGCATTTCAAGTCTCTTTGCGATGGCGTAAGCCATGCCGCGAGACAAGGGACGCACAAGCACCTTAGCGGCGTCAAAGCGCGGGTCGGGCATTACCGGGCGAGGGCTCTATATGCCAAGCAACCTACGTCCAGGCACAATTGCCGAAAAGAAACCGCTCCCCTCTACAACAGGGTCAAGATGCCCATCGTACACCAGCACAGGGCGCTTGCTCATTCCGCTTCTAAGAGGAAGCCTTCTCATTCGCTCCTGTACTTCAGCTTCAATTTCGGGACCGATCTCATTGCAGCGCTTGACTTCAACGACATACGCCGTCCGAGGAGTCTGGACCAGGAGGTCAATCTGGCAACCTGCCGTTCCGCCGTTACGATCCTTGCGCACATTTCGATACGGTGCCGCAGACTCAACAGTGGAATTTCCGATTCCAAGGAAGCGAACGACTTCCATCGCATTGTTGACAATCAGGTTCTCGAACTGAAGGCCCATCACCGCATTCCAGGACGGCAACGCGGAGAGAGAGGCGAAACGATACGATCCGCGCTTGATCATTTCCTTTCGCGGCTCGATGTATTTCAGGTAGAATCGCGTATAGTTGTCGCGCAGACGATACCTGGATACGCGAGACTCCTTGCCCGTTTCCGGATTTATCCCCGGATCCGAGTCAATGAATCCGCCCTCCGACAATTCCCTAAGACGATCGCTAAGAGCGCCGTTCCTGTCCACGTCAAGCCGTTCGGCAATGTCGACGCCGCTCATCGGGCCGTCCGCCAGCAATTCGAGAATCCGCCTCCGTGTCGTCGCCTCGCTGCCGAACATAGAGTTGAAAATCGCGTCGAAATCCTTGAACAGCTCGCCTTCCTTCCTGAAACAGAGCCGCCTTATGTTCTCTTCCGCAGACAGTCCGGGATCAACCTCCTCAAGATATCTCGGAACGCCGCCGGTGACGGACAGCACATCGAATATCTCGCGAGAATTCAAGTCAGGCGCTCCCGGCTTCCAGAATTCCGCACATTCGGCAAGTGTCAATTCCGTCAGAACATAGTCACGTGAGAATCTGCCCGTAAACCCCGTATTGCCAAGAATGTTTTTCTTTATCCATGCCGACACAGACCCGCACACCACAAGGACCAGCTTTTCGTGGCGGTGGAAATATGTCTCCCAGGCATTGCGAAGGACGGCCGGAAAGGTGGGATCATACCCGCCCATCCAAGAAATCTCGTCCAGAAGAATGACGGTCTTTTTCGTGTCGTCAATCGACCGGTCAAGCCAGAAAAAGGCGTCTTTCCAGTTGGTAAGCGAAAGGATCGGCGAATTGGTATGCCGTGCAAGGGTTGCCGCAAACTCCTTGAGCTGATCGTCGTTCGTAACGGCATGCTCTTGGTCTGGCGCAAGCCCCTCGAATTCCATGTAGACGTCAGCCGTACGTTTCGCGAACTCCCTGAAAAGCGTTGACTTGCCAATTCGTCTGCGGCCTCTGCATGCGACAATCGACGAAGTTCTCTTTCGCCACAATGACGAAAGATCATCAAGGTACTCTTTTCTTCCGATAAACATGGTTAATCCCCTTTTCTGAAGGTAGATGGCGAAAGAATGATACCATAATGCGCCGCCAAATTCAAGCGCGAAACTTTACAATGTCGAATTTCGCGCTCATAGCAGCGCCTATTAAGAAGCGCGAAATTTCGCAATGTCAAATCTCGCGCTAACAGGGGGAGGAAACTTGGGGACAGACCCCGTCGCTGTGGGGAGAGACCCCGCCGTCGCTTCATTTTTCGCGGGATGTTTCGCGTTTTCTGCAACTTATCGCATTTCAAGCCTCTTTGCGATGGCGTAAGCCATGCCGCGAGACAGGGGACACAAAAGAGAGCCTTTTCGATGGTCACCCCGCCTAGCGGCCCATTAGGGCTGCTTCGCAGGGGGATAGGGCATGGCTGGCGACGCCCTGATTCACCTCGGTGACGACGGGCGGGAGCAAACGAAGCGCGGCGAACCCTCCCTTCGGTCGTCGGGAAGGGTCGGCTGACTAAGACAAGGCGTCGGCGAGGGCCGAAAGCTGCGCCTCCGACGCGGCGTTGAGCGCCGAGCGGATGGTGACTACGGGCTCGGCGAACTGGATGCCCTTCGACTCGGCGAAGAGCCCCTTGATCACCCTCGCGGCAGACGGCGCCCAAGAGCCGTTCTCCACAATCCCTATCGTGCGGTCCTTGTAGCCACGCTCGACGAGGTGGCTTATGAAAGTGCGCATGAACGGGAAGATGTCGGTGTTGTAGGTGGTGGTGGCGAGGACGATCTTGCCGTAGCGGAACGCATCCTCGACGGTCTCGAACATCTCGTCCCTCGCAAGGTCTGCGGTGACAACCTTCGGGCACCCGCGGGCCTTGAGCATCTCGGCAAGCTTCTCTACTGCCGCCTTGGTGTGGCCATAGACGGAAGTGTAGGCTATGAGCACGCCCTCGGACTCGACGGCGTACGAAGCCCATGTCGTATATTGCGAGACGACGTGCGCTATCTCCTCGGCGGTCCCGAGCACAGGGCCGTGGAGCGGGCAGATGGTCTTGATGTCGAGCGCGGACGCCTTCTTGAGAAGCGCGAGCGCCTGTGCGCCGTACTTGCCGACGATGCCGAAGTAGTAGCGGCGGGCTTCGCAGTCCCATCCCTCGGGATCTTCTACGTCGTTCGCGCCGAACTTGCCGAACGCGTCTGCGGAGAAGAGGATGCCGGAGGCCTTGTCGTAGGTCACGATGACCTCTGGCCAGTGGACCATCGGCGCCGCGACAAACGTAAGCTCGTGCTTTCCGGTGGAGAGGACGTCACCCTCCTTCACGACGACCTGCCTATCCTTCCAGGAAGTCCCGAAAAAGGCGCCCATCATCCCGAACGCCATCGCGCTCGACACGATCTTGGCCGCAGGGAACGCCTCGGCGAAAAGCGCGATGCAGGAGGAATGGTCCGGCTCCATGTGCTGCACGACGAGATAGTCGGGCTCCCTGCCGGCGAGGACGGAGCGGATGTTGCCAAGCCACTTTTCGCCGAAACGGGCGTCAACGGTGTCGAAGACAACTACCTTGTCGTCTATCACGACATAGGAATTGTAGGCCATCCCGTTTGGAACGGGATACTGGCCCTCGAACAGATCGACCTCGTGGTCGTTCACGCCGACGTACTTGACGTCACCGGAAATCTTTATCTCCATGATTCTTGCCCCGACCCGCCTTGCGGCTTAGTTCTTGTATGTGACGATTCCAGTTCCCTTGCGCATCACGCCGATGATGTTGTATGGCTGGTGCGCGGCGCGGAGGATGTTCGTCGCCTTCTTGAGGTCGCGCTTCGCGACTATTATGACGAAGCCTATGCCCATGTTGAAGACGCGGTACATCTCGTCGCGATCGACCTTGCCCTGGCGCTCGATGAACTTGAAGATCGTCGGCACTTCCCAGGACGAGCGGTCAATCTCGGCGTTGACGGCCTTCGGAAGGACGCGCGGAATGTTGTCCGGGAAGCCGCCGCCCGTTATGTGGGCCATGCCGTTGATCTTCACGCTCGCCATTATCGCGGAAACAGGCTTGAGGAAGCTCCTGTGCACGGCCAAAAGCGCATCGCCGAAAGTCTGGTTCGTGCCAGGAAGCTTGTCCTTCCACGAATACTGGCAGAAGTCGAATATGACCCTTCTCGCGAGGGAGAAGCCGTTAGTCTGGAGGCCCCCGGACGGCAGACCGATAATCACGTCTCCGGCGCGGATCGACTTGCCGGTGACGAGCTTGGACCGCTGCACGGAGCCGACGATCGTTCCCACCAAGTCGTATTCACCGGCAGGATAGAGGCCGGGCATCTCGGCGGTTTCGCCGCCGAGAAGCGCCATGTGGTTTTCCTTGCACGCCTTGCAGATGCCGGAGACGACGCTCTTGAACACCGCGGGATCGACCTTCGCGGTGCCGACATAGTCCATGAAGAACAGGGGCTTCGCGCCCTGCACGAGGATGTCGTTGACGCAGTGGTTCACGATGTCCTGCCCGACGGTGTCGTGCTTGTTCATCATGGCCGCGACTTTGAGCTTCGTGCCGACGCCGTCTGTGGAAGCGACGAGAATCTGGTTCCGCCCCGGCGGAATCTTGTGGAGCCCGCCGAACGAACCGATTCCGCCAAGCACGTTGGCCGTCTTTGTCGAGGCCACCATCTGCTTGATGGAGCCTACGGCATTCATCTTGACGTCGATGTTGACGCCGGCCTGGGCGTAGGCGGATTTCTTCCGCTCGTCGCCGCCCTCCTTTGACATTGCCACCATTCCTTGCTCCCTGCCCTTAAAAGGCCTACAGCTTTCCGTTGGATCCGAGGACCTTGACGATCTTGTGGATGTAGAGCTCCTTCATCGCTTCGCGCGCAGGAGTGAGATACTGGCGAGGATCGAAGTGGCCGGGGTTCTCGGCGAAGTGCTTGCGGATCGCAGCCGTCATCGCAAGGCGGGAGTCGGAGTCGATGTTGATCTTGCAGACGGCGCTCTTCGCGGCCTTCCTGAGCTGAGACTCGGGGATGCCGACCGCGTCGGGAAGCTTGCCGCCGAACTTGTTGATCGTGTCGACATGCTCCTGCGGGACGCTCGACGAGCCATGGAGGACGATCGGGAAGCCGGGGAGCTTCTTCTCGACGGCCTTGAGGACGTCGAACGCGAGCGGCGGCGGGACGAGCTTGCCGGTCTTCTTGTCGCGAGTGCACTGCTCCGGCTTGAACTTGTAGGCTCCGTGGGAGGTTCCGATGGAGATGGCGAGCGAGTCGCAGCCTGTCTTCGTCGCGAACTCGACCACTTCCTCGGGCTTCGTGTAGTGGCTCTCCTCGGCCTGGACCTCGTCTTCGACGCCGGCAAGGACGCCAAGCTCGGCCTCGACCGTCACGTCGTGCTTGTGCGCGTAGGCGACGACCTTCTTGGTGAGCTTGATGTTGTCCTTGAACGGGAGGGAGCTGCCGTCGATCATGACGGAAGAGAAGCCCGAGTCAATGCAGCTCTTGCAGGTCTCGAAGCTGTCGCCGTGGTCGAGGTGGAGGACGATCTGGGGGTTCTTGCAGCCAAGCTCCTTGGCGTACTGGACGGCGCCTTCAGCCATGTAGCGGAGAATCGTCGGGTTGGCGTACTTGCGGGCGCCCTTCGACACCTGCATGATTACAGGCGACTTCGTCTCGACCGCCGCCTGGACGATGGCCTGCATCTGCTCCATCGTGTTGAAATTGAACGCAGGGATGGCATACCCTCCCTTGACCGCCTTCGCAAACATCTTCTTCGTGTTCACGAGACCGAGTTTCTTGTAGCTGACCATGTCTTTGGATTCTCCTGATTGTCCTTATTGCACCGGAATATCCGGATTTAGGGTATTATACCATATTGCCGCGCAGGCAGTCAAATCGTGCGATTGTCTCGCCGTCGCGTCGGGAATCTCGCTTCGGCGCGGGTGTCGCCCGACCCGTACGCTACGGGAGTCGCATCACCGCCTCGCACGTAAGTCTATATGACGTGACAAGCCATTCCCCTCACCGAAATACACAGCGTCAAGCGAAACAACTCCGGCGGTGGCGATCCCTGCGCTAGCTCTCGTGCAACCCCCGCGCCTTCGCTGATGCGCACAAAGATGCGTTGCGCAAAAAAGCGGGGAGGCGCGGAGGTTCGCCGGAGCGGAGGGGTGGCGCGAGTGAGGCAGCGGAGGACTCGGCGCCGTATGAGAGGTTTCGCACGCAGCCAGTGGTAGATGCCGAGGCATGGCAGGCTGAACGAAGTAGATTGTCTAAGCGCGAAAGGCGCAACGAGGTCCGAAGCGTACGAGATCGAGCGAGCAGCCCCGACGCGACGGCGAAAAAACGGGTCGGGCGGTCAGCGCACACGAAGGCAATCCGACGCGACGGCGCACAGTTGACATAGCCGCGATTTTTTAGGATAATATCACCTACCTGTGCCGGAGTGGTGAAATGGCAGACACACGAGACTTAAAATCTTGGGCCTGGTTTCAGGCGTACGGGTTCGAGTCCCGTCTCCGGCATTCAAGGCTAAGCAAACGCGCCTAACAGCGCCGTGGCTTAGAACCAGACGTTGGCAACCACCATGACCGACAGAGGAGACGTCGTTATCATGTTGATCGCACCGATCTGGATGCCCTTCATCTTGTCGCAGACGTTTATGAGCCCTACCTGGAGCCCTGTGACGGAATCGCAGAGGTTGACGGCTCCGAACTGCGCACCTGAAACTGTGGCTGAATAGTTAAGCGCACCAAAGGAAAGGCCGTTCAAAGATGTCTGGTTTGCGTTCACGGTCGAGAACTGCAGGCCATAAACGGCAAGCCCGTTCCAGTTGCAGAGACCTGCGACCTGGAGGCCTCCGAAAGTCGCCGCGTTGTAGTTGAGCGCACCGCCAACCTGAAGACCGGCCGCTTCGCCCCATACGACGTCGAAGACTCCGCACTGAAGGCCATATTCGTTTCCAGTCGCGACCTCGCCGATGCCAACATCTACGCCATAGACGTTTTCGTTCAAGCCGAAGATCCCGCCAAGACGCAGACCGTACACATCGCTCGAGACATATGGCAACTGCGCAGGCGCAACAATGCCGATGCCGAGCGGGGACCATGCCATGGCGCCGAACGCCGCAAGAGCCGCAAACGCGGCAATCATTAGCTTTTTCATGTATTCTCTCCTTGGATGTTAGGTGAAATCGGACCTTCGCCGGCGGCTTCTTCGCCAACTGGCGCCTGCTGCGCCTCCTCGGCTGGAGCGGGAGCCTCCTGCTCGTCGGCGCCTTCGCAAACCGACACGGAAACGAGCGACGCCCCTTCCGAGAGGCGAACGAGCTTGACGCCCTGCGCCATGCGCCCCTGGACGGCGAACTGCGAGACGGGGCTGCGCACCATCTGCTGGTCGGAAGTTATGGAAATGACGCTCTCGCCGTCGGAAACAGCGTGGGCGGCGACGACTTCTCCGTTGCGGTCGGCACCCTTTATGCCGATCATCCCCTGGCCGCCGCGGCCATGGCGGGTGAAGTCCGCGAAAGAGCAGCGCTTTCCGTAGCCGTTGGCAGTTGCAATGAAAAGGGTCTTCGCGTCGTCGACGACGTCGAAGCTCACGACGCGGTCTCCGGAAAGCACGCGAACGCCCCTTACGCCTGTCGCCGTGCGACCCATGCGACGCACCTCCGTCGCGGCAAAGCGCATTGCGCGGCCGTTCTTCGTCATCATGAGGACGTCGTCGTCAGGCTTCACGAGACGCACTCCTACGAGCTCGTCGCCGTCGGAGATGTTTATCGCACGGATGCCGGACTTGTTGACGTTGCGGAAATCGCCGAGCAAGGTCTTCTTGACAGTTCCGCCGCGCGTCGCGAAGAATACGTCCACATCGCCGTCGAACGACCTTATCGGCAGAAGCTGCAAGACCTGCTCGCCCTCCTGAAGGTTTAGGAGGTTGATGAGCGGTCGCCCGAAGCTCGAGCGCGGCGCCTCCGGTATCTCGTAGGCCCCCTTCACGAAGAGGCGGCCCGTGTTGGTGAAGAACATCAGCTCGTCGTGCGTCTCCGCGACGAATACGAGGCGCATGAAGTCCTCTTCCTTGACCTGTGCCCCCTTCACGCCGAAGCCACCGCGGCGCTGCTCCCTGTATTCGGTGAGTGGAACGCGCTTCACGTAGCCCCTGTTGGAAAGCGTGATCACGCAGGGCTCGTCGGGGATGAGGTCCTTGACAGAGACTTCGTTCACGTCCTCTACGATTTCCGTGCGCCGCTTCGAGGATTCCTTCGAGCAGTACTTGAGCTTCAGGTCGGCAAGGTCTTCGCGGATGATGGCATAGACCTTCTCCGGATCGGCCAGGATCGCCTCGAAGCCGGCTATCGCCTCAAGGAGCTTCGCAAGCTCCTCGGCGAGCTTGTCGCGCTCAAGGCCGACGAGCTGGTAGAGCCGCATTTCGAGGATTGCGTTGACCTGCAGGTCCGTGAAGCCGAACTTCGACTGGAGGGACGTTTTCGCCTCCTCGCGCGTCTTCGAGGCGCGGATCATCCTCACCACCTCGTCGAGGTTGTCTATCGCGAGAAGAAGTCCGTCGACGATGTGCTTCCTCGCCCGCGCCTTGGCAAGGTCGAAGCGCGTGCGCCGCTCGATGACCACGAAGCGGTGGTCGACGTAGCACTTGAAATAGTCCTTGAGATTGAGGATCTTCGGCCTGCCGCCGACGATAGCGAGCATGATCGCGCCGAACGTCGTCTGGAGCTGAGTGTGCTTGTAGAGGTGGTTGAGGACGATCTCGCCAATCGCGTCCCTCTTGAGGTCGATTACGATGCAGATGTCGTCTTCGGTGGTCTTGCGCCCCTTCTGCGCGCCTCCGCCGCCGGAGTGGCCGCCCGAGATGTCGCGGATGTCGCTCACGCCCTCGATGACCTTGTCCTTCACGAGGGCGGCCATGTGGGTAAGCATCTCGCGCTTGTTCACCCCGTAGGGGATCTCGCTCACGACGATCTGCTCGCGGCCTGTCTTGGGGTCGGTCGTGATGCTGGCCTTTCCGCGAACGGTAAGCTGCCCGCGGCCAAGCTTGTACATCGCGGCGATTCCGTTGCGCCCGCAGATCTGCGCGCCCGTCGGGAAGTCCGGCCCCTTGACGAACGCCATCAAGTCGTCAACCGTGCAGTCTTCGCGGTGCTGGAGATAGTAGTCGATGCCGTCGCAAAGCTCGCCGAGGTTGTGAGGGGGGATGTTGGTCGCCATGCCGACGGCGATGCCGGAGGAGCCGTTTGCGAAGAGGTTGGGGAGCTTCGCCGGGAGAACCGTCGGCTCCTCGAGAGTCTCGTCGAAGTTCGGCATCATGTCGACCGTGTCCTTCTCGAGATCGCCGAGAAGCTCGTCGGCCACCTTCTGCATCCTCACCTCGGTGTACCTCATGGCGGCCGGAGGGTCGCCGTCTATCGAGCCGAAGTTGCCGTGGCCGTCAACGAGCGGAAGCCTGAGGGAGAAATCCTGCGCGAGTCGGACAATTGCGTCGTAAACCGAAGAGTCGCCGTGGGGATGGTACTTGCCGATGACCTCGCCTACGACGCGGGCGGACTTCACGTGCTTGGTGTTGTAGGTGTTGCCAAGCTCGTGCATCGCGAAAAGGCACCGGCGGTGAACAGGCTTGAGGCCGTCGCGCACGTCCGGCAGCGCACGGCCGATGATGACGCTCATCGAGTAGTCGATGTAGTCACGCGACATCTCCTCTTCGATGTTGACGTCCTCAAGAACTCCGCCTGCCGCCTCGTTAGACGGCTTCTCGTCGGTCACTTCGCTCATATAGGGATATTATATCATTTTCCGCGTCCTAATGCACGGAGAATATATGTAGAAAAGCGCCGTCGCGTGCCTCGGCGATGGAGATTCCTCGGGCAAGTGCAAACGCGGCGAGATCGTCGTGCTCGACCTTTGAGCGCTCTCCGCAAGGCGCGGCGACCGTCTTGCGCCGCAAGGTTAAGCCGCCATCGAGAGATAGAGACTCCTCGCGCCTTTCGAGAACCCTGCGCGAGCAGACGCGCTCCCTAAATCCTATCGTCGTCGTATGCCTGAAAATCGCATCGGCGACCGCGTCACGCTTCGCGAGCGCAGAGAGGACGACGAGGACAGTCCCCGGCCGCCCCTTCTTCATCATGGCCGGCACCATCGCAACGTCGAGCGCGCCAGCCTCGAAAATGCGGTCGCACGCAAATGACATGTCTTCGCCTGTCATGTCGTCGATGTTGCATACGAACTCCGCGACTTCGTCCGCACGGCAGCCGCCAGCCTCGCCAAGAAAACAACGAAGGATGTTGGCCCTGCCTTCCATGTCGCGAGACCCCGCGCCATGGCCGACAGACGAAATGCGCATCTCGGACATCGCGCCGAAGCGGCTTGCAAAGCGCCTTATGAGAGCGGCACCGGTCGGAGTCGTAAGCTCGCATGCGGCCGAGGCGTCGGCAAACGCAGGAACTCCCTCCACGAGGAAGGCCGTCGCAGGAGCCGGAACCGCGAGGACTCCATGCGCGCACTTCACCGTTCCTCCGCCGAGGTTCAACGGAGAGGAGACGACTTCACCTGGCGAAAGGCGGTGCATAAGCCAGCAGACCGCGCAGATGTCGGCGACGGCGTCCATCGCGCCAAGCTCGTGGAAATGTATCTCGTCAACGGTGCAGGCGTGCGCCCTGCCCTCCGCCGCCGCAATCATGCGATATACTTCCGAGACATCCTCCTTGACCCGCTCCGGCAACCCGATGGAGCCGACAATGCCAAGGATGTCCGCAAGGCTCCTGTGCTCGTGGTGGCCGTGATGGTGGTGGGCGTGGTGGTGATGGTGCGCGCAGCCCTCGACCTCGCCATTTACGGAGACTGCGACTCTAAGCGCGGCAATGCCGCATCGAGCAGTCCTCTCAAGCGAATAGACTACGCCAGGAATCCCAAGCGCGTTAAGCTCCGCAACTGCGGCGTCAGGGTCCTTTTCCAAGCCAAGGAGCGCCGCCGAGAGCATGTCTCCGGCGACGCCCATCGAGCAGTCGAAATAAAGAGTCTTCACTGGCGGTTTTTCCCCATGTGGTTTATGCGGTGGGCGAGGAAGCCCGCGCCAAAGCCGTTGTCGATGTTCACGACCGAGACGCCCGCCGCGCACGAGTTGAGCATCGAAAGGAGCGCGGCGACTCCGCCAAAGGAAGCCCCGTAGCCAACGCTCGTCGGGACGGCGATCACAGGGCACGAGACAAGCCCGCCGACGACGCTCGCAAGCGCGCCCTCCATTCCGGCGACAGCCACTACGACGCTCGCAGAAGAAAGGGTGTCCGCACACGAAAGTAGCCTGTGGAGCCCCGCGACGCCGACGTCGTAGAGCCTTTCCACCGAGTTCCCAAGCGTCTCTGCGGTGAGGGCGCACTCTTCAGCGACCGGGATGTCGCTCGTGCCTGCGGCCGCTACCGCGACTACGCCAAGCCCGTCGGGCGCACGCGGAGCGCCAAGCCGCCCGAACCTAGCGGAAGAAAAATAGGCGAACTCGTCGCCAAACGCCTCCGAGAGGGACGCGGCCTTCTCCTCGGATATGCGAGTCACTATGGCCGGAAGCTGGTTGCGGGAACGGAGAGTGGAGAGAATCGCCTGAATCTGCGAGGCGCTTTTCCCCTCGCCGTAAACGACCTCCGCCACCCCCTGCCTGCGCATCCGGGAGACGTCAACGCGCGCGAACCCGAGATCCTCCATGCGCAGGGCCTACGCCTTCGCGGCGCGAAGACGGTCGCAGACTGAAAGCGCCCCGAATACGAGGAGCCCGGCCGCAAGCACGATCGCCCCGAGCAATGCGTCCTTTGCGCTCAAGTCGAAAAGCGGATCGCCCTCAAGCATCCCCGCCACGCAATCGACGCTCCACATCAAGGCCGCTCCCCAGAACATCAGCATCGTGGTGAAGACGGCAGGGCTGCGGCGGCCACGGCCTGCAAGCGCGAAATGGGCGATGGTGAACGCAACCGCCGCGCAGATGGTCATAAGCTCGCACATATGACTACGCCTCCTTCACTGCTGCGCGGGAAACGGACGCACGACCAAAGAAAATGGACGCAACGACCATCCCGACCCAGACGACGCCGATGAGGACGGTCATCGCGACGCCGCGCGTGGCCATCTCGTGAAGCATTTCGGAAGTCTCGCCGTTCGCGACTGCCGTGAGGAACGGAGGCGTAAACGTGATCTCGCCGTGGTAGATGTGCTCGATCGCAAGCAGGAAGCTGCCGCCGAACATCATCTTTCCGAGCCAGCCGAGCTTCGCAATAAACGGGTTCGATCCTGTTGACTCCGGAAGCGCGGCCTTCGCCGCATGGGTGACAACCGCAGTCGCAAGTGGGACAGTAAAGCAAGCCATGTGTAAACGCTCCTCTTTTGCATTTAGAATTTTTGGAAAGAATACCAAATTCCACGCAATAATGTCAATACCAGACAATCTGGAAAATCTACTACGCCGTCAATGCACCGGGGAGGAATCTCTGCAGTGCGGCTGGCTGCGATACAGCGACCAGCCGTTGTTGAGCCAGAACGAGATTCCGCAGACCCACATCGCAGGAACGAGAAGCTGGTGGTTTCCCGATATCTCCGCAACCATGACTATCGCCGTAAGCGGCGTGCGGATTGCCGAAGCAAGGAATCCGGCCATGCCGACGAGCGCAAACGCCGAAGGATGTATGCCCCACGACTCAGGCAGAACACGCGAGAAAAAGACGCCAATCGCCCCTCCCATCGATCCACCGCAGACAATCGCAGGGGCGAACACGCCGCCAGAGCCGCCGGAGCCCACTGTAAAGGACGTCGCGACCGCCTTTGCGAAGAATATGGCAAGCAAGGTCCACATCCCGAGCCCCCCGCCGGAAAGCTCTGAGCCTATGACGGAATAGCTTGTGCCAAGCACCTCGGGGACGAGAAGCCCGATCAAGCCAGCAAGAACGCCGCCAACGAACACCTTGACGCCGCCAGGCCACCTGTGCGCCGAGAACCAGCGTTCCGTGGCGGTGAATACGCTTATGTAGAAACGCGCGCCAAACGTAATTGCAATGGCTAAGATGAAATACGGCAGAAGCCTTAGCCCGTTCTGGTAGGCGATCCCCTCCGGCATCGGAAAAAGCGCCCCCCAGCCGAAGAAATACGCAAAGATGGTATATGCTACCGTGGACGCGATAAAGCAAGGCAAGATGCAGTCGTACTCGACGTCGCTCGAAGAATAGAGGACCTCGAAACCGAACATTGCGCCAGCGAGCGGCGCCTGGAACAAAGCCGAGATACCGGCCGAGATACCGGCCGTCATAAGGATGCGCCTCGCCCTTCTGGAAAGCCCGAACCACGATGCGACCACGCTTCCGCAGGCAGCTCCAAGGAGCGTCACGGGGCCCTCATAGCCCGCGCTACCGCCAGAAGCAACCGTGAGCACGGACGCCGTAGACTTTACCGGCAGCACCGCCGGTGGGACATAGCCATGACGCCGATGGTAGGCCAGAATCGCGCTGTCCGTGCCGCGAGCATGCTCCAACGAGTCGAACCTGCGAATCAGGAGATACCCCAGGAGGGCGCCGACAGCCGGGAAGAAAAACCTGACGGCATGGGGGGCTCCGCCCGAAACTGACGCCACGAATACGTCCGCCCTGTCGATCATCATCCTGAAGAGAACGACGACAAACCCGGCAAACGCCCCCACGAGGAGCGCTTGCACGAGGTATTTGCCTGTACGGAAGGAAAGCCCCCTTCCGGCAAGCAAGAACTTAGAAATCGAAGACAAGGCCCCGAGCGACCTTATGCGCCGCCGCATCCCCGACAAGAGCCTGGAGAACGACCATCGCAAACGTCATGGCCGATCCAGGCGCCCTTCCGGTGATAATTCCGTTATGGCTGACGGCCGGCTGGTTGACCCATGTGCAGTCGATCTCCATCTGGCAAGTCGGATAGCACGTGACGTGCTGGCCTGGCTCAAGAAGCCCGGCTTCCTGCAAGACGGTGGGGGCCGCGCATATCGCGCAGAGAAGCCCGCCTTCTTCGCGCTGACGCACAAGACGCTTGAGCAAGGCATCGGAATTCTTCAGGTTTTCCGTCCCCTCTCCGCCGCCAGGAAGGACAATCGCGTCATATGCCGATTCTGCGACATCCGAAAAAAGGGCATCGGCCTTGACTACAATGCCGTGGGCGCCCTTCACCTCGGGCGAGCGCCCGATTGACGCGACGACGACTTCTACGCCGCCGCGCCTGAGCACGTCTATTGCGGCAATGGCTTCCACTTCTTCGAAGCCCTCCGCCACAGGAACCAAGGCCGTTGCCATTTTCCTATCTCCCTTTTAGATGAGGTTCTTGGCTTCGTTGCACTTGACCCTGCGGCCCATCACCTCGCTGTCGTTGAGCGCGGCGCAAGCTGCATCGGCCTCCTGACGGACGGGCATCTGCACAAAGCCAAAGCCCTTGGACTTGCCCGTAAAGCGGTTCATGACGAGACGAACGGAATTGACCTTTCCGAACTTCTCGAACATCTCGCGAACCTGCGCTTCGGTCATGTCGTAGCTGAGGTTTCCGACGTATATCTCCACCGAACCGTCGGCTGGAGCCGGATGCGGCTTGCGCTTCTCGAACGGACGACGCGCCCCGTTGGGAACGCCAGCCTGCGACTTCTTGCCGTCGCACGCTCCTCCACATGGCTTGCAGATACGCCCAATGACCACCATCGCCACCATTCCGAGAACAAACGCGGCCACGGCTATCACCGTAGCCTGGCATGTGTTTGTCTCGAACAACTTCAATGCATTGAATATGCAATTCATTTTCCTTGTTCCTTGTTCGTTTTTCTTTTTCTGTTCCGCCGCCGTCTTTCCAATGCGGCCCTGTCAATTCTGCCTGTAGTCCTCAAGAGACTTCATCCGGCTCGGATGGCGCAGCTTCCTCAGCGCCTTCGCCTCGATCTGCCTTATTCTCTCGCGCGTGACGTTGAAAAGCCGACCAACCTCTTCAAGAGTGCGGCTGTAGCCGTCGGAGAGACCGAAGCGGAAATCGACGACCTGCCGCTCGCGGTCTGTCAGCGTATTCAGTATTTCGCGCAGGCGCTCCTTCAGAAGATGCCCTTCAGTGACCTCAAACGGATTCTCGCTCGTGAGATCCGGTATGAAGTCTCCGTAGTGGGCGTCTTCGTTGTCGCCCACCTTCGACTGGAGCGAAATCGGCTGCTGCGCCATGCGCCTGACGGCCCGGACCTGGTCGAGAGGCATGTCGACCTCCTTCGCAAGCTCCTTTTCGTCGGGCTCGCGCCCAAGCTTCTGGACGAGGCGCTTCTGCACGCGCATGAGCTTGTTTATCGTCTCGATCATGTGCACGGGGATGCGGATCGTCCTCGCCTGGTCTGCAATCGCCCTGGTCGCAGCCTGGCGGATCCACCACGTCGCGTACGTAGAGAACTTGTAGCCCCTCTTGTACTCGAACTTCTCGACGGCCTTCATGAGGCCCGTATTCCCCTCCTGTATGAGGTCGAGGAAGGAGAGCCCGCGGTTCATGTATTTCTTCACGATCGAGATGACGAGCCTGAGGTTGGCCTCGACCATCTTGGTGCGGGCCGTCTGGCCGGCCTTGAGGACGCGGCGCAGCTCCGCAAAAGTGGTTATGAACTCGTCGCCGGGCATGCCAAAGAGGGACTCGAGCTTCGCCATCCTCTCCTTGACTACGGCAAGGTCAGCATCCCGCTTCTTCGACGGGCGAAGAGTCAGGAGCTGCGCGCGCTTGGCCATGAGCGCCCGATATGGAAGGTAGATGCGCTCGTCTGCGTCGGCACAGAGGGTTTCAAGAACCTTCTGCTTGAAGCTGAGATCGACAAAGCACTTCTGCAGGAGCTGCCTCGCGGCAGTAAGGCCCTTCTCTGCCCTGCTCAACGCCGCGCGGTCCGGCCTGCGCTTAGCCGCAATCGCCATGAACTTCTCGCTCGCCTCGCGAAGACGCTTCTCGACCTCCTTTATCTGCTTGCGGAAGCCGGGGATGAGCTCCATGTAAGCGTCGCGGTTGTCGTCGAACTTGTCGGTGACTATCCTGTCGAAGCGCTCGCACTGGCCCTCCAGCCTGTCAAGGAGCCTCGCGTACATCGGCGGCGCGAAGAGGAAGCGGTTGAACATGTCCTTCGCCTTCGCCTCGGCCTCTTCGATTATCGAGCAGATCGACACCTCCTCGTCGCGCGAAAGAAGCTGCACCTGGCCCATCTGGTGGAGGTACATCCTTATCGGATCCTCGATCATGTCGGAGGAGCGCGTCTTCTGGTCGGACTGCTTGGCGTTCTTCGCCTCAAGATACTTCTTTACGTCCTCCTCGCGGATGACCTGCACGCCGAGGGATTCAAGGATCTTCAGGTATTTCTCGGACTGGATGGCATCGACGATGGTGGAAGGCAGTATGAGATTCAGGTCTTCGTAGGTGATGTAGCCGCCGTTCGCGTCGCTTCTGCGCTTTACATCCTGGATTACGTCGTTCAGCTCGGTCTCGCGCAGAATCGACATGCCCTCCATCGAAGGCATCACTGAATCGACATCGGCTTCGTCTTCAGGCTCGCCAACCTGAGGGAGAACGGGGGGAGGCGGCTGGACAGAATCCACGGAATCGTCTTCGGCGGAAGCCTTTCCCTCCGAAAGCTCCACCTCGGCAGCAAGCTTGTCGGCATCAAGGACGGCAGAATCCGCCTCAATATCATCGACATCAATGTCGTCGTCGATGTCTCCAGCGCGCGCTCTCGCCAAGTTTTTCTTCTTGGCACCCTTCTTCACGCCACCTGAAATCTCCTTTTCGCCCGCAGAACCCTTGCTTTTCGCGATCTTTTGCGTCTTCTTCGAAGCCTTCTTCAATTTGGCCATATTTACTCCAATATACAATCCACCCGACTGCACTTTGTCAAGTGATTTTGTAATTATACCAATTTCCGCACCCAAAGTCAATAAGCCAACGTCATGCAACAAAGAGGGCTGCGAAACCGCAGCCCTCTTTGTTTTTGTATTTCGCAAGCCGCCGCCAAAGGTCGGCTTGCGCTTGTCATGCATCAGTCCTTGACAGGAGCGGCAACGCCGACGCAGACCTTGAAGAACGCCTTGCCGTTCTCGCCGGTGAGGGTCGGCCTTCCGAGTTCCTTGGTCGTGCCGTCGCCAAGCTCAGCATTACCAGGCGTGTAGCTGGCGGCACCAACTTCCGTAGCACCCTCGATCCAGTAGTAGAGACCTGCCTTGGTGGGCACGGATGCCGACGTCTCTTTTGTCGTGTCGATGGCCATCGCCGCGACAGACTCGAGCATCTCTGTAAGAGGCGTCTCTTCCGCACCGTCAACCGGCAGGACAACGGCAGGATTCAACTCGGCCTTGGCCACCCAAGTGTCATTGACCTTTTCGGCCGTCTTGGTGAAGTAGCTGTTCCATGTCGTCTGATCGACGCTCGCAGCTTCGGCTTCGGCAGTCTTCTTGACGTCCATTGCCGCTGCTGCGGCCTGCGCATCGGCAGCCTGCTGCTCAGGAGTCTTCGTGGGATCAACGACGATTTCCGTGCCGCTCGTCGGATCGATGTCCGACGGCGGGACGTAATCCACGACCGTGTACTTGCCCTGCGCGTCAGGCGTGGTGGTCGGCACCTTGCCGCTTGCGCAATACGCCGCCGGAACCTGACGGTCAAATGTTCCGCCGGAGACGGCGATGGAACCGGTCGAGCCTTCCTCTACGTCCAGAGTGCCGACGAAGTCGCCGCCATTGAGCGCAATGGTACCAGTGGCATTGTCTGCAACAATGGCAACATACTGACCGCTGTAAGAGCCACCATTGACGGTGATCGAACCGGTTCCGCTGGTCGCTCCATTGCCCATCAGCTGGAAGCACTCGGCAGCGTTGGAGTCGGCGTTGTCCGGATCGTAGGCGCCGATTCCGCTGAAGGTCGAGTCGAAGACCGTGACGTTGGCATTGAGAACGCCGATGCCGTTCTGGAAGTACGCGCCGTTGGTGTTCCTCGGGGTCGGAGCGTCACCAACAACCGTGCAGTTCGTGACCACGACCGTGCCGCCGTTGAAGTTGAAGGCCGTACGGTTGTAGTCCCTGACCGTGACGTTGTCGAGTACGAGCGTGCCTGTGTAGCCCTGGCTCGTCCAGATCGGATAGGTGAACTTGCTGACATACGCCGAGCCGCCGAAGTCGGAGAGCGTGACGTTCTTGATCGTAACGTTCTTGCTGCCAGAGATGAAGATGTCATGGCAGCCGTCAGCCATCTCGTGCGTGAAGTAGTTGGACAACCCATAGATAGTGTGTCCATTACCATCAAGCGTGATTGCCTTGTTGATGACAATCTCGGAATCGCCCTGAGCGCAGTTGACGCCATACTTTTCGCCGAACTCGACGGAAGGCATGCTTGCGTCTGCCGTGAGTACGATTGTATCCCCGTCAGTGGCCGCCGTTACGGCCGCCGCGAGCGACGGATAATATGTCATCAAGATGCGAGCCGGATATGTGATCACCGTATAGGTGCGAGCGACCGGATCCCATGTGAAGAACTCATCATAGGCGCCTTCATCTTCCCAATTCTCGTCAAGGACGGTGATGACTTTGCCAAAGCTATTGGGCCTGGCTATAAATGCAACAGTAAGAGCCTGTTCCACTGTCGGATAGTCAGTGCCATCATAAGTGGCCTTGGCAGTCGGAGCAACGTAGAGGACGAGACCGCCCTTCTCCGCATCGTAGACAAGCGACTGCTCGGTCGCCTCGCCGTTGACTGTGACGGGGATAGGCCCGTTCCGCACACCATCGGCACCACAAAGTTCTCCGGCGGTCGCCGAGGCCGTACCCGCGCCCACCGTGAGGGGAACGATGCAGTCATCGCCAGAAGGTGCTTCCGCAAAGTCGACCGCGTCGATTCTGAGCGAGTAGCCCGCTCCGACGGTGATGCTTCCAGCGCCGTCGCCGTTGAGCGACTTTATGTAATAGTAGCAATGCGCATCATTCCACGTCCTTGTCGACAGGAGAGCAAACGAACCATCAACCTTAAATTCGTTAAACTGCAAGGTCTTGGAGCCAGTCCAACTGTAGTCCGGATACTGCGTCCATCCATTGTTCATTGTGACATCGCCAGCTACGATGACCTTCGAGGGGATCTGGCCGGTGCCGCTGCCATCGCCGTCGTTGAGATATGCATTGTCGGCAGAGAGGTCGCCAAGCTTGATCGTGGACTTTTCGTTGCCGTATGGGGCAATGTTCATTCCGGCATAGTTGAAGTTCAGATAAACCTCACACTCAGAATCGGCGTCGACGACAGGCGCGCCGGATGGCGTAGTATTGTAGACTACAGAGCCGTCAAAGGACTCACCAACAGTCACCGCAGGCGCAGCCGCGTTGAAGACGACCGTTCCCGCGCCGCTCACGAGGTTCGTTACGAACGCAGAGGCGGAAGAATTGGTCAACACACCATTCCAATCAACCAACTCGTTAACGGCATAATTGACTCTTCCGCCAGAACTGCCAAAGACAAGCACTCCGTCACCCGTTATCCTTGGGAACGTACGCTTGGTGTAGGAACTTCCATTGTCAATAGAGACATAGCCGCTCACCTTAAGGGTGGTCACAAGATCGCTGTTAATATAGCTCGTGCCGGAAACCGTTCCGTCTGGCCCAATTTCAACAACAGAGTTTCCATTGCCGTATGCAACTATCTGATTGGCCAAATCGCCACCAGAGACGACGTCAGCATAATTGAGCGTCACCGTACCTGTCCAGTTGTTGAACGTGAAGCGGAACTGGTTCGGGACCTTGGTGTACACAAAGCGACCGGCTCCGGAAAGCGTACCGCCGCGGATCTGAACATCGTCGGCAACTGCGACGGTTACATTGGCGGGAACAGTTACATCCTCCCAAATGTGGTCGACGAGATCGATCGTCACTTCATTCTCCCCTGCAGCAGCCACGGCAGCGGCGAGCGTCGGGTAGCCAGTCGCGTCAATATACGCACGAGAGGAGGCGTAGGTGTAAACGCCATTGTCAAGCGTCCATCCCTGGATTTCTGCCGTGGACTCGTCAAGGACTACGACTGTATTGGCGCACTTAGCCTCAGCCTCCGCAATAGCGTCAGCAACGGTCAAGTAGCCAGTCCCGTTTACTGCGGCGCGCGCAAGGTATATGCCCTTCTGATCGTTGACAGTGGCGACAACAAGCGTGGCCGCCGTGCCATTGACCTGAGAGCTCGTGAGGTCGCACGTGAAAGTAGTGCCAGCCTTCACGAGGCAGACGTCGAAATCAGCACCAGCCTTGACGATGTTGCCGTACCTAACTTCGTGCTTACCCGTTGAGATCGTGCCGGAATAGCCATCGAGGGTGCTAATGCTGTAGGACCTCGCATACGTAGTATTCTGGATTGTCAGGTCGCCAGTTCCGGAAAGTTTGGAGAAGGCGGTTGTCGTACCAGTCCAACCATTGGCAATCGTCCAAGTGCACGCCAACTCGATTGCAGGGGCAATTGAAGGAGCGCCAAGGGTGGAACCAACCCAGAACGTTGACGGAAACGCGCCAAACGTATCGTTGGCACCATCGTTGGCACCGCTGATTTTAACTACAGAATTGGCATTGCCAAAATCGTCAAACACGAAGCAGACACTGCCCGGATTCCATGCAATCTGGAAGGTACCGGTCCAGCCGTTAGCGAAGAGCGTTCCGCCATTGGCGGCACCGGTATAGACATACTTCTTTGGAGCCGCCGTCATTGCAACCGTGCCCGAGCCATCAAACGTGCCGGTGAACGTCGCATTCTCACTCTCAACGAACGTAAAGGACTTGCCCGCACCCACCATAACAGCTTCGCTACTGTCAGCAATAAGCTCGATGGTTGCGCCAGATGTTGAGTCGTCAATTGCATCCTGTAACGATGCGTACAAAGTGCCATTGCACTTTGCTATGCCCTGAGCAGCAGTAAATGTCGAGACATCTTGCGCATCTATATACGTGACAAGTGCCACGTCAGCTGCATAGACTGGAGTAAATGTATGCGTGCCAACCTTCACTCTCAGCGTATCGCCGACGGAAAAAGTATAAGTCACATTGGTGAGCAGCGTCACGTAATCTTGTGTCGTCCAGCCGTTATCAATAGCCGTCAAAGCATCAGCGAAGGTCTCGTAGGCTCTATCATCAACGGAGGCGGCACCAGCCACAGCCGTAAAGGTCTTGGTTGAGGTGGCGGCGGAATAGTCCTCAGTCAGAACAAGTGTAGTGGTGTCTGCATCGACTATGCCATAGAACCCGAATTCACTCGAACCCTTGAATGCGATCCAGCCGGGAGCGTCAAACGTATAAACCGCCGCAGGGGAATCAACCCCTCTGAGCAGCGTGTAGGTGTTGCCAGCCGCGAGGTCGGACTCCTTGACCGTGGTCAGGTAATCGTTATTATCGATCGTCACGGGCAGCGCATAGATGAGACCCGTCACGGTTTTGCCGTTGTAGTTGCCCACCGGACCAAGAGTCGCGAGGTAGGTGTTGCCGCCGTCATCGACGTAGTTCTGCGAATTCAACTCGCCCGCGATTGCGCCTACCTTGGCCGGGACACCATTGTTCGTAAGCACACCAAAGTTTGCGCAGTTACGAATCACGAGGCCGTCAGCAACAGACTCGGGACGGGAGATGATACCGCCTATGCCACGGTCGCCAGCATTACTACCGGTATTGACCGTAAGATCGGCGTTGTTGGTGCAGCTCTCAATCGTAATCGTGCCAGTCGGCGCGGTGTTGCCCGTGAAGGCGATAATGCCGCCAAGACGACGCGAGATAGACGTAATGGGCGCATTGTTAACGCAGCCTCGGATCGTCACGGCGTTCTGCGCGCGAACGACAATACCGGCGACATTGTGGTTGGCATTGTCGCCCCACGGGCCTTCTTCTCCCCATGTCTGAGAAGTCAGGTTCTCGAGGAGTGCGCTACCCTGTGCGTTGCCGACAATGGCGCAGCCCCACTCAGTGCAAGTGCCGCTGAACCCAATATTCTCGACCGTAAGGTTCTTGACAGTTCCGGAGACGTTGTTGAAGACACCAGCGTAGTTGTGGCGCACAAGCGTTACTTTGGAAATCGTATAGCCACCGCCATCGTAGGTGCCAGCGAACGGAAGGTCGGTTGAAGCCGAGGCAAGACCAGCCGGAAGCGAAGCGTATTTATCAGACGACTGGAACCAGCCGATACCGTAGAAATCAGGCAGGGAACCGCCTTGACCATCGCCATCCATAACTATGTCGGCGGTCTGGATGTAGGACTTGGACGCGAACGTCGCAGGATCGGCGAGAATCGCATCCTGGAGAGCAATGATGTCGTCAGAATCGGCAATTTCGTACGGATGATCGGGAGAGCCGTCCTGGTCGGCGGTTGCCGTGCGCGGGAAGTAGTTGGCCGTGTAGGTTTTGTAGCCAGAAAACGCCGTGGTCTCAACTGCGATGAGAGAGCCTGACGTGAGGCCTGAAATAGTATGGTTGTTCAGCCTGACTTTAATTGACTCGCCATACGCGAGCGGAGTGGCCTTAACGACATCGGCCTCGAGCTCAAAGATAGCCGTGGGATTGTCCGCAATAGCATCCTCCAGAGAGGCATAACGCTCGCCGGCAAGGCCACCAATGCTCACGACAGCATTTTCGTTGTCAAAGAACGGGTTGGTCGTGCGGGCTACGAAGTCGTCAAGCTTGCCCGTGCCCTTGAAGCCGACCGACTTGATCGTCGCATCCTTATTAGGCAAAGGATCATAGGATCCAACAAGGTTGCCCACCGCATACACATCGAACTTGTCATTGTTGGACGCTATCGTAAGGCGAATCCAAGTGTCGGTGGTAAAAGTAGTCCCTGTATTGTTGGTCGCAACGCCGCCGTTTCCATCGCCAGACAGCACGAAGAGATACGGGACCTCGTCAACGAGCGCAACATAAACGGCAATCTTCGTCTCTGCGTCAAGCGTCGGCGCGGTAGCGCTGGGATTGAACTGCATGACCATGTCGAGGTAGGCGGCGTCGCCAGAGTTCGTGCGCCAAAGCGTCGCGTCGCCCGTGTCAAGAGAAAGATACCTCTGGCCATAGCCATAAAAATCGTATGGCGCCTGACACATCGGGCCGTCATAGTTGTAGAAAGCGAGTTCAGAGTCGTCCTCGTCAGCAACGCTTGGCTCGAAGTCGGTGTGGGGATCGTAGGACCCGTTTTCAAAACCCTGTTTATATGTAAGCCTGGCGAATGCAGTCGAAACCGCGACTGCCGCCACCAACGCAATGAGCAAACGTTTCATCTGGCCATGCACCTTTCTGATTGTGACAGCAAATCAAAGGGCACCCTGCCCTACCCAATTCACTGTCTGCGATAATAATACCAAAACTTTTCCATCTGCGCAAGAGGCTTTTCGAATTTCGTTGCAACCGTAAAGGTCTTGCGTTTGCTCTGGCAAACGGCTATTTTGAAGTCAATGCGACGCCCTTCCCTGACGCTCGTCGAGAATCTTGTCAAACTCGTCCTCGGCGCCGTCTTCCAGCTCTTCCGGCTTGTCGGGCTGGACTCCGAGATACCGTATCGCGGCGAGGGCTATCCTCTTGAAAACAGGACCCGCCGAGTTGCCGCCCTGGTGGAACTTAGCCCGCTGCTCAAAGTCGAGCGTGGAGAGAATGACGAGCTTCGGGTCCGTGGCCGGCACGATTCCGCAGAACGACGCGCGGTAGAGCCCGGGATAATACCCCCTTCCGCCTGGGATCGCCTTCTGAGCCGTGCCAGTCTTGCCTGCGATGGAATATCCCTTGATTGCAGCGCGGCGGGCCGTTCCGGACGGCGTCGCGACGCCCGTCATCATCTGCCGGAGCTTGCGCGCGGTTTCGGCGGAGATAGCGCGGCCCGCGGGCTCGGGCTTTCTCTTCAGGATCTCCGTTCCGTCGCCATCGACGATCCTGTCAACCAGGTACGGCTTCATCCTCATGCCGTTGTTTGCTATGGCCTGGTATGCGCTAGCAAGCTGTATCGCCGTGACGGCGACGAACTGCCCGATGCCTGCACGCGACCAGGAGGCCTTGTCCCACATCTGCTTGTGGGGGTTCTTGAGAATGCCATACTGCTCGCCTGGAAGCTCTATCCCGGTCTTCTCGCCAAAGCCAAACCTCTGCATGTACTTGAACACCGTATACGGCCCGAGGTCGTACGACACCTTGCCTATCACGATGTTGCACGAATGCACTATCGCGTCCGTCAGCGTCATCGTAGGCTCCCACACGTGGCCGTAGTCCCCCGGCAGCTTGTAGTAGTTGGGATCCTGCCTGTTGGTGTTGAAGTGCGTCATGGGGCCGTACTTCTTCGGATTGGAGTCCATCGCCGCAGCGGCGGTTATCACCTTCATCACGGACCCCGGCTCGTAGTTGAACGCAACCGCCCTGTTCATCTTGCGCTCGTCGGAGGCCTTGCCGTAGTCGGCGGGGTCGAAGTCCGGCATCGACACCATCGCGTACACGGCCCCCGTCTCCGCATCCATGACAATCGCCCATCCGCTCGCGGCTCCGTATTCGCCGAGCCCCCACTTGACTGCGTTCTCCGCCTCAAACTGGACGTTTGGCTCGATCGTCAGGTAGATGTCGGCCCCGGGCTTCGGGGGTATCGATATTATTCGCTTGTCGTAGAGCTCGTGGCGGTAGGCGTCCCTCATGCCGCGCACCGTGCCCGGAGTCCCCGAGAGCATCTTGTTGTACTTTAGCTCAAGTCCTGCGGACCCGACCATCTCGGCGTTCAAAGATCCAAGCACGTGGGAGAGCGAGCGCCCGTGGAGATACTGGCGCACCTGCCTGTCCTCTATGGCCACGCCCGCCACGAGCGTCGAGTCCGCCACGATGCGGTGGACGTCAGGGTCCGACGAGAGCGCAAGGTACTGGTAGCGGTTCTTCGTGTTCTCCGCCATCGCCTTCAGCTTGGAGTAGTCGAGCTTGAGCGCGTCCGAAACCGTCTTCAGGATCGCGTTCTTCGGACGCGGCGGCTCCCTCTTCCGGCGCACTGCCTTTGCCGCGACGGCATTCGACAGGGCCACCGGGTCGAGCCTGTATTCCCAGTACGGGACGGACTTGACGAGAGGATACCCCTTGCCGTAGGCGGAGAAGATCGAGCCCCTTCTCGCGGATATCTCAAGGTCGAAGACGTAGTTGGGGGCCGAGACGCTCGGGTCGACGTGCGAACGCACAAGCTTCTGACCGGCGTACGCCGCCAACGCGGACAGAACAAGGACAGGAAACCAGAACCTTACGCTCTCGCCCCGCATCGCCATTCAAGTCAGCGCGAAGCACTGCGGTAGCGCGCGGTCTTGCCGCCGCCGCTGCGCCGCGCAGCCGCCATCATGGAGCTTTGCCCGACGTACGGCTTTCCGTCGGCTTTCATGTAGACCGTCTGGTCGCCGCGCGGCGGCCTCATGGCAAGGCCATGCCTGAGCAGGGCCGAGTCGATCTTCTCGGGGGTCTTCATGGCCTCCCACCGAGTCTCCTCGCGGTTCAGCGCGTCATCCAGGCTCGCAAGCTTCTTCTCCTTCTCCCCGATCGACTTCATGATCTGCTGGCAGCTCGACGAGGCGAGCAGGTTGATTATCACCATCACGAAGAGGACTCCGATGATTGCGCCGAACCGCGCGGCGGTTCTCGTCATCACGTTCATCTTCCTGGTTATCTTCCTGTTTTTTCTCATTGCGTCTCCTTGCACTTTACACTTTCTCGATTGCCCTAAGCTTTGCGCTGCGCGCCCTCGGATTCGCGGCGGACTCCTCCTCGCCCGGCTTCACCGCGCCGCGCATCACCGCAACTGCCCGCGGCGGCTCGCCCGACCATTCGCACCCCCCGCCCTGCAGGGAGACCATCCTGCCGACGTGCGCGGCAAAAAAGCGCTTCACGATCCTGTCGGTCACGCTCTCGAAGGAGATGACGGCGAACCTCCCGCCCGGGGCGAGGAGGCGCATGCCTGCCGCGAGCGCCCTCTCGAGCTCGCCAGTCTCGTCGTTCACAGCCATCCTGAGCGCCTGGAAAACGCGCGTCGCCGGATGGCGCGCTCCGCGCCTTCCCTTCAGCGACGATATGAAATCAGCGAGGGACGCCGTCGTGTCGAACGGGCCCTTGGCCTCCCTGCGCGAGACGATCGCGCGCGCTACGCGGCGCGATTGCGGCTCCTCTCCAAAATCCCTGAATATCCGCTCAAGCTCGTCTGCGTCCCAGCCGTTCACGATGTCTGCCGCCGTGACGCCGCCCGAGCGGCCCATCCGCATGTCGAGAGGACCTTCGCGCATGAAGCTGAAGCCGCGGTCCGCCTCGTCGAGCTGCGGCGAAGAGACGCCGAGGTCGAGCAGGACGCCGTCGACAAACTCCCACCCGCGCTCGCGGGCGATCTTCTCCATGTCGCCGTGCAGGCCGAGGACGACGTTTATCCCGCCGGCCGCCGCTACCGCAGCGGGGTCGCGGTCGATCCCGAGGACAGTCCCTCCGCGCCTCGCGATTTCGCGCGAGTGTCCGCCGCGGCCGAAGGTGCCGTCGATGTATCGGCCCCCCGGCTTCACGGAAAGCGCCGAAATCGTCTCCGCAAGAAGCACAGGTGTGTGGCCGGTGTGCATGCGTCAGTCCTCCAGCGCGTCGAGCGCGGCGTTGAAGTCGGCCAAGCTTCCGCTCGTCTCCGCCGCGTAGTCCTCGGGATTCCACAACTTTGCCATTCGGACTGAACCCGCCATCACGACCGTCGTCGTCAAGTTCGCAAACTGAAGGAGCTTGTCGCTGATGCGGATTCGTCCCTGAACGTCAATCATGAGCTGCTCGGAGTTTGCGCCGATGATCATGCCCGCCTTGGTCAGCGCCGGATCAAAGAGCGCCTTCCTGCGCAGCTTCTCGACGAGACTCTCCATCTCCGCCTTCGGCAGGAGATCGAGGCACTTCCCGTTTCGGTCGCGTATCACATAGACGAAGTCAGGATCACCCATCGCACGCCGCCATTCGCTGGGAATGGTCAAGCGCTTCTTGGGATCAAGCGCCCGTTCGAATTCACCCGTCAGGGCATTCGACTCGGATTGCATCGACTCTGCGACACTCTGGACAACCTTCTTTGACATTCTTTGACACTATTATACACTTTCCCCCACCGGAATGCAATAAGTTTTTCAAAAATTTTTTTGACCGCAATAACACTATGTGTAAGCCGGCCTCGGAGGAACGGCAAAAAAATGTAATTGGACAGCGGCAAAGCAACCCTTTCGCCGATTTTTCAGCAATGGCACGTTTTTTGCAGAACCGTCAGCATGAACAAATATATTGAAACCGTCCTCAAGGACGTATATGCGAAAAACGCAGACCAGAAGGAATTCCTTCAGGCCGTCGAGGAAGTTCTCACTTCTCTCGACCCTGTAATAAAGGCAAACAAAGAGTACGAGAAAAACGCGATTCTTGAGCGTCTCGTCCAGCCGGAGAGAACGATAATCTTCCGCGTTCCCTGGGTTGACGACACGGGCAAGGTGCGGGTGAACCGCGGTTACCGCATACAGTTCAACTCCGCAATCGGGCCTTACAAGGGCGGTCTACGGTTTGATCCGTCGGTCAACCTCTCGGTCCTCAAGTTCCTCGCCTTTGAGCAGATATTCAAGAACTCGCTCACCACGCTCCCGATGGGCGGCGGCAAGGGCGGCTCCGACTTCAACCCGAAGCAGAGCCCGCACACCCCCGGCAAGCGCTGCAGCGACGGCGAGGTCATGCGCTTCTGCCAGAGCTTCATGACCGGCCTCTACAAGTACATCGGCGCCGACACCGACGTCCCCGCCGGAGACATGAACGTCGGCGGCCGCGAAATCGGATATCTCTTCGGCCAGTACAAGCGCCTTGCGAACGAATGGACGGGCGTCCTCACCGGCAAGGGGCTTTCCTTCGGCGGATCGCTCATCCGTCCCGAGGCGACCGGCTACGGCGACATCTACTTCGCGGAGAACATGCTCGCCATGCGCGGCGAGAACTTCGGCGGCAAGGCCTGCGTCGTCTCCGGCTCCGGCAACGTCGCCACCTACGCGGCGGAGAAGCTTCTCCAGCTTGGCGCGAAGGTGCTCACGCTCTCCGACCGCTCGGGCGCGATCTACGCCGCCGACGGCATCACGGAGAAGATGCTCAAGGACATCATGTACCTCAAGAACGTCAAGCGCGGCGAGCTCTCCGAATTCGCGAAGAAGACGAAGGCCGTCAAGTTCTTCGCCGGCGCGAACAGCTGGAAGCTCGCGAGCAAGATAGACTGCGCCTTCCCGTGCGCCCGCCAGAACGAGCTGAACGGCGACGACGCCAAGTACCTCGTTGACCACGGCTGCACGCTTGTCGGCGAGGGCGCCAACATGCCCTCGACTCCGGACGCGGTCGCCGTGTTCCAGAAGGCCAAGATCATGTATTCGCCTGGCAAGGCCTCGAACGCCGGCGGCGTCGCGACGTCCGGCCTTGAGATGTCCCAGAACTCCGAGAGGGTCAGCTGGACGCGCGAACAGGTTGACAACCGCCTGAAGGGAATCATGAAGGCCATCCACGACAACACGTGGGAGGCTGCCGCGAAATACGGCAAGAAAGGCAACTACGTGGCCGGCGCCAACATCGCGGGCTTCACGAAAGTCGCCGACGCGATGGTCGCGCAGGGAATCTGCTGAGGCTCCTCAGCCCCGCTTGCAAAGCGAAACGACCGTCCATGCGCCGCGGACGCCCATCTCAAGGGTCGCTCCGAGGCGCATGGCGCGCGCTTTCATGCCCTCGAGGCCGAAGTGGCCTTCGTCCGGCCCCGGGGCCGTTGCCGGGTCGTAGGCAATTCCGTCGTTGGCAATGCGCATAAGCCAGCCGCCGCCTTCGACGGGTTCGGACGAAATGGCGATCTTCCCGGCGCCGCCGTGCTTCACCGCGTTTCCGACGGCTTCGCGCAGGATGAGGGAGAGGTCCCGCATCTGCGAAGCGTCCATCCGCTCTGGGAGACCCTGCAAGATGGCGTCAAGCCTGCACACGCCCTTCTTGTTCTCCGCCTTGACGAACTCCCTTATCATCTCGGCCGGCGTAAGGCGCATCATGTCGTCGTTCTTGAGTCCCCACACGATGTCGCGCATCTCGCGCTTCGCACGCACGAGAACCTCCCGCGCCTCCTTGGACTTCCCGAGCTGAAGAAGCATCCCTGCGCCTACAAGGTGCTGCTCGATGGTGTCGTGAAGGTCGTCGGCCATTCGCTTGCGCTCAATCATCAAAGTCCTCGTGCGGAGATGGTGCCTGGCCTGGCGCACGAGGAAGACGACAAGCATGACGAGAACCATTCCAAGGCAGGCTATCGTCGACACGACCGCGACCTGCACCCTCGCGTCTCGCCTGTTGAGCTGGTACCTGAGGTCGGGCAAAAGCTCTATGTCGTCGCGGCTGGCGACATGCAGCTTCACGCCCATTACGCGGCGCGGCCTCCCGAAGAGGGAAGACTGGTCGAGGACAAGCTCCGGCACGCCTGTTACGCGGACCAATGGATGGGTGCGCCCGCAGTCGCCGAGGAAGTCAGGCAGGCCAGACGAAAATATGGTGACCGGGATGTCGTCGATCTCCATCGCAAAGCCAGCCTCAGTCAGCCCGATGGCACGCCCCTTCACCTCGACGCGCCGCCAGTTGACGTCGATCTCCCGCCCTTCGCGGCCCATGGAGACGAAGACAAGATCGCGGCCGTCGGCCTTGATCGGATCGGGAAGCTCGCCCCGCCCCTCTACGGCGAACTTGTGCGCTACGAAGACAACGCGCCCGCCTTCAAGCGAAGGGCCTCCCGTCACAAGAACTCGCGCCCCCGGCTCCGGCGGACTGCTTCCGTCGTAGACGACCTTTATCGCGTCATGTTCGCCCTGCAGGAAAAAACATCCGTCGGAGACAAGCGATACGACGCCGGAAAGCCGGTCGTCTTCGCCACGGTTCTCGAACACTGACTTCACCTGGCGCTCCACTTCCGACCTTACGGCGTCGGAGTAGTCCGTCAGGGAAAGTTCCGCCGCGCAGAGAAGCGCGGCAACGGCAAACAGCGTCATTGGCGCTCCAGTCCGCGTATCCTGGGGACGGAATCGATGAGCGACCTCGTATAGGCCTCGACAGGGTTTCCGACGACCTCGTCGCACGTTCCGCTCTCCACGATCTTACCGCGGTACATCACGATCATCCTGTCGGAGATGTGCTGCACGACGCCTATGTCGTGGGATATGAACATGACGCTCAGCCCGAGCTTTTCCTTGAGGCCCCTGAGGAGATCAAGCATCTGCGCACGGATGGAGAGGTCAAGCGCCGAGACGGCCTCGTCGCATATGAGAAGCTCGGGCTCAAGCGCTATCGCCCTCGCGATGCAGATGCGCTGGCGCTGCCCGCCTGAGAACTCATGCGGATAGCGGTCGAGCGCATCGGCGCCGAGGCCCACGCGCTCAAGAAGCTCCACCCCGCGTTCGCGCGCCTTGGACTTCGGACAAAGCCCGTGGTATATCATGCCCTCGGTAAGGATCTCGACAACCGTATGGCGGGGATTGAGCGACGCAAGCGGATCCTGGAAGACGACCTGAATCTTCTGGGCGACTTCCTTGCGCGACATCGTGCCTAAAGACTGGCCGTTGAAGAGGATCTCGCCTCCGTTTGGCTTGACGAGGCCAAGTATCGCGCGGCTCGTCGTGGACTTCCCGCAGCCGGACTCGCCAACTACGCCAAGAGTCTCGCCGCGGCGAAGCGCGAACGAGATTCCGTCAACCGCCTTGACGTAGCCGGTGGTTCTGGAAAACACGCCCTTCTTGAGCGGGAACCAGACCTTGAGGTCTTTCACCTCCAGTATGTCGTCGGAAGCCATCTCGTCAGCCGACCATTCCGCCGTTAACCGATATGATCTGCCCGGTGACATAGGAGGACTCGGGTCCGACAAGCCAGGCCACGCAATTGGCGATGTCCTCCACCGCGCCGAAGCGCTTCAGGGGGATCGTCTGCGCATAGCGCTCGCGCACATCCTCGGGAAGGCGGTCGGTCATGTCGGAGACGATGAACCCCGGCGCGACGGCGTTGCAGCGGACGTTGCGCGAGCCAAGCTCCTTCGCGATCGTCTTCGTAAGCGCTATCACGCCGCCCTTCGACGCCGTGTAGTTGGCCTGGCCCGCGTTGCCCGTTATGCCGACGACCGAGGCGATGTTCACTATCGCGCCTCCCGCCGGCGAACCGTCCTCGTTCTTGTTCTTTATCATCGGCTTCGCGGCGGCGCGCGCAAAGAGGAACGTCCCCTTCAGGTTGATGTCGATGACCATGTCCCAGCTGTCGTCGCCCATTCCGATGAGGAGGCCGTCCTTCGTGACGCCCGCGTTGTTGACGAGTATGTCCAGGCGGCCGTACTTCCCGACGACTTCCTTTACGCAGGCGTTGACGGAGGCCGAATCCGACACGTCGACCTTCATGCAGAGCGCCGCCCCGTCGCACTCCTCAATGGAGCGCGCAACGGCGACTACGGTCGCGCCGGCATCCGCAAGGCGCTTCACTATCGCCTTCCCTATTCCACGCGAAGCCCCCGTGACAATCGCGATCTTTCCTTCGAGATTTCTTTCCATCGGTTTTCCTCCTGTTCTTCTGCGTCAGGCAATCGCAGCAAGCGTCGCCTCAAGGGACGCGATGTCGGAGACGTTCGCCGTGGCGAGCGCCGGATCGATTTTCTTAACAAGCCCCGAGAGGACCTTGCCGGGTCCGAACTCCACGAACGTCGTGCAGCCGAGGCCCTTCGCGCATTCGACGTCCGCCGCCCAGTTGGTGGTTCCCGTGACCTGCTCAAGCATGAGGGCCTTGATGGCCTGGCCGTCTGCCGGATGCGGAGCCCCGGTCACGTTCGAAAGGACGGGGAACTTCGGAGCCGCGAAAGAGATGCCTTCGAGCACCGAAGCAAGCTTCTCGCGCGCAGGCGCCATGAAGGCCGAGTGGAACGCGCCGGCCGTCGCAAGCGGAATCGCGCGCTTTATGCCGAGCTCCTTAGCCTTGGCCGCCGCGGCGGCAATCGCATCCTTGGAACCGGAAAGGACCTGCTGCGCGGCGGAGTTTATGTTGGCGACCGTGCAGCCCGTCGCCTCGCAAAGCGCGGAAAGCTGCTCGCCCGTCGCGCCGACGATGGCGATCATCCCGCTTGGAACCGCCTCGCACGCTTCCTGCATGAACCGGCCGCGCGCCTCGAGCACCTTGAGAGTGGAATCGAAGTCGAGCACGCCCGCGGCGCAAAGAGCCCCCCACTCGCCGAGGGAGAGCCCGGCCGCGCACGAGAACTGCACGTCCCTGCGCTTGCGCAGCGAAAGGAACGCCGCGTAGGACACGACGAATATCGCAGGCTGGCAGACGTTGGACTTTGTCAATTCCTCGGCAGGCCCCTCGAAGCAGGTCTTGCGAAGGTCAAACCCAAGGACGGCATTGGCCTTCTCGAAGAGAGAGGCGACTCCGGGATCCGCTTCCGCAAAGTCCCTGCCCATGCCGGGGACCTGCGCCCCCTGTCCTGCGAATATGCAACAGTTGCTCATTTCTGGTCTTGCTCCTTTATGCCTTCCCGCTTCCCTTTGGCGGGTATTATCGCACTCGTATGATACGACATGCGGGTGATTAACACTAAGACGGTCTCGTCCCGCCTGTAAGTCACAATCGGGCCGATGCTGTCTGGATTCTCGCGGGCGATGATGCGGTCAAGCACTTTCATCGTAGTCCTTGGGTCGAGATCGTCCGTGAACCAGTGAGGCCAGACTCCGTCCGGGTTGCCCGACAGGACGGGGATGCACCCGAAAATGTACCAGCCGCTGTCGATCACCTCAACGGAAAGCGATTCTTCGGCGAGAACGGTTTCGTTTACGGAAATGCATCCGCCGAGGAGAAACGCGGCGAAGGCGGCCGCTGCTGCCAACCCGACCTTCATCTGCCGTCCCCCTCTTCCCCTGGCGTTTCTTCGTCATCACCCTTCAGCAAAAGGCCGGACATCTGCACCTCGCGGTAGCATATCACATACGGCACCACGATGGGGATGGAAATGCCCGGAATCGCAAACGTAACCAAGTCCATGCTGTGGGTAGCCACGCAAGCCGGACGCGAGCCGGTTTCGCGGACACGGTCGTTGAAGATGCCGGTCATGATGTCGGGCCTGACCTGGTCGCTGAAAAACGCGATGCGGCTGAATGCGTTGCGGTCCGTCTCGCCGCAGACTATCGGAAGGACGTTGAAGAGATACCAGCCGTAGTTCTGGATGTGGTAATGCTCGACTATCTCGCCGCCTTCATCGGCATAGCGCAAACCGGCCAGGTGCTTGGGCGACATGGAATAGCGCGTACAGCATCCGGACGCTGCGGCGAGCAGCGCGATTGCGACAATTGACCGGAACCGCTGTTTTCCCATGCCGGTATTATACCATACTTTCCGCCTTCCGTGGCGCTTGACGAGCTACCTCTGCACACGCCCGGAGGCGTTGCCCGCAGCGAGAGAAGCGACCTCCTGCTCCGAAACGAGGTTGAAATCCTTCTCGATCGAATGCTTGAGGCAGCTTGCCGCCACGGCGAAGTCTATGGCCTCCTGCTTGCCCTTGCCAGTCGCAAGCGCAAAGACGAGCGCGCCGCCGAACGAATCGCCGCCGCCTACGCGGTCGACGATATGCACGTTGTATTCGGGTGAGAAGAACGCCTTCTTGCCTTTCGCGTCGTAGAGCATGCCGGCCCACTTGTTGTCGAAGGCGGAAAGCGAGGTCCTGAGCGTGATCGCGACGCTCTTCACGCCGAAGCGCTTCGCGAGCTGCTCAGCGACGGAGACGTATCCGCTCTTCTCGAGCTTTCCGGAATCCACGTCGGATCCCTCCGCCCTTATGCCGAACACGTCAGCGGCGTCCGCCTCGTTGGCGATGAGGACGTCGACATAGGGAACGAGCTTCGCCATCACCTTCCCGGCCTCGGCGCGGCTCCAGAGCTTGCCGCGGTAGTTGAGGTCGCACGAAACCGTGATCTTCCTTGCCTTGCAGACTTTCAGCGCGTCAAGGCATATCGCGGGAAGCTCCCCGCCGAGCGCGGGCGTTATGCCGGTGAAATGAAACCACTTCGCGCCCTTGAGGATGCGGGCCCAATCGAAGTCGGAACGCTTTGCAAGCGCAATGGAGCTTCCGGCGCGGTCATATACGACCTTCGAGGCCCTCTGCGAAGCCCCCTTCTCGACAAAGTAGATTCCGAGGCGCGGCCCGCCCCAGACGATGTCGGAGGTGTCCACGCCAAAGCGACGCATGGCGTTGCGCGCGGACTCGCCAAGAGGGTTAGAGGGCAGCTTTGTCACGAACGACGCGTCAAGACCGTAGTTCGCGAGCGACACCGCCACGTTTGCCTCTCCTCCGGCGTAGCTCGCCTCGAACCTGTCGGCCTGGACGAACCGAAGGTAGCCCTCCGGATTCAGGCGCATCATTATCTCTCCAAATGTCACGAATTTCATAACAGCCTTCCTGTTGATTGTGCTTGTTTTCCCGATGCAGATAGTATAGCAGTTTTACGCCAGAAATGCAAAGTTGGTGTGCGGCAGCGAAGGCGCGGGTGTCGCCCGATCCGTACCGCCGTCGCGTCGGGGCTGCCTCCGTGGGCGCTGACCGCCCGACCCGTTTTTCGACGGTCCCCCTGGCATGGCATACTTTAGGTGAATCTCACGCAGGGCTTTTGCTGGCCGCCTATGCCTAACCGAGGTGAATTAGGGCGTCGCCAGCCATGCCAGACCGTCGAAAAGTCTCTCGTGCGGCCATCGCCCACTCCGGCGGGCCTCCACACCTCTCCGCTTAAAGGCGTAGAGTCTCGGTGTGCGGCAGCGAAGGCGCGGGGGTTGCACGAGAGCTAGCGCAGGGATCGCCACCGCCGGAGTTGTTTCGCTTGACGCGGCGTATTTCGGTGAGGGGAATGGCTCGTCAGGTCATATAGACTTACGTGCGAGGCGGTGATGCGACTCCCGTAGCGTACATATCCCCCGGCTGAAGGCCGTCCGCGAAGCGGATGCCCTAGCAGGGGTGATCGGGCGACACCCGCGCCGAAGCGAGATTCCCGGCGCGCCGTTGCGACGGAATCATTTAAATAGCAAGTACATCGCCGTTGCGGACAAAGTCGTAGTAAGGCCTACAAGCGTTCCGTAGGGGAAAAGCCTCAGCCGCTCCTTTACGCCTATGCCCACTGCGCCAGCCGTCGCGTGGAAAAAGCTTCCATGCGGGAGCGCGTCGAACATCGTTCCGCCTGCGTGCAGCATGGCGGCGGCAGAAAGCGCCGGAACCCCTGCTTCGGCCAGAGCGCCAGAGAAAGTCTGCGCCGCTATCGTGACTCCGGCCGTCGTCGACGCCGTCGCTCCGGAAAGGAGCACGCCCGAGAGCGGGGCCAACGCAAACGCAGGGAGCTTGCACGCGGCAAGGAGCGCAATCATGTCGGAATTGAGCCCCGAGTTCTTGATTATGCCAGCCACCGCACCAGTGCCGATAAGCAGGATCGAAACGCCTATTACCTTGGAAAGCCCGTATTCGCAATACGCGGCAGTCTTGCGCCACGCCCCGCACGCGAAGATCGAGACGAGCCCGCCAGCAGGAAGCGCAACGAGCGGATCGACCGCAAAGCCGCACACAGGCCTGAGCGCGAGGATTGCGACGACTGCGACCGGGCCCGCCAACGCGGCTATGAGGCATGGCCGCCCGCCGCCCGTTGGCTTGGCATCGCCCTCGTCGCCGCAGTGGGCGACAGAGCCACGCTCGCGCCGCGCCACCCAGGCCGAGACGAGCGCCGCAACGACAAGTGCGCAGAGAGCCGGCATTATGTTCTTGGCCATGAGATCGGTAAGTTCAAGATGAAAGGCGTCTGCGACGGCTATCGTGTTCGGGTTCGGCGAGATTACGTTCCCGGCCTTGCCGCCGCCTACCATGGCGACGAGCAGCGCGGACACGGGCAGCGCAGCCCTGCGCCCCACCGCAAGAGCGACAGGGGCGACAGTTATCACGGCAATGTCCACAAAGACGCCCACCGCCGTAACGATCATCGTCGCAAGCGCAATCGCCGCGAGGGCGAAGCGGGAGCCTATCGCTCGGACAATGGCGTCGGCGAGTTTCTCCGCGCTGCCAGTCTTGACGAGCGCACCCGCGAGCACGCCGGAGGTAAGTATGCGAAGGACGCTCGGCATCATCGACTGCGCACCGGATATCATCGCGCCGACCGTGTCCACAAGCCCGCCTCCGCCAACGAGCCCGCCTATGAGCGCGCCTGCAACAAGCGCATACGCAGGAGCAGTCCTGCGCACGATAAGGACAATTGCGACGGCAAGGCCCGTCAATGCGCCCCAAGTCGAAAACATCTGAATGCCTGCTCCGATGTCGCGGCGAGGTTGGCCGCCGCGTAGTTCTTGTCAAGCGCCCTTTCGAGCGTCGTCACCTCGCGGAGGATCGGGAAGAACGCGTCGATTCCGCGCTCGTTCAGAATCCCGGCGTCAGGCGTAACGCACCCTGAAAAGGCGATTACATTCTTACCGTGCCGTTTCGCGAGCCTCGCAACTCCGCAAGGCGCCTTGCCCATGGCCGTCTGCGCGTCAAGCCTTCCTTCGCCGGTCACGACGACATCCGCGTCCCTGACATGGCTCTCAAGCCCGGTTTCCTCGATTACGATGTCAATGCCGCTTTTGAGCTCGGCGCCAAGAAACGTCCTGAAGGCGAAGCCGAGCCCGCCCGCCGCACCGGAGCCAGGGAACTGCGCGTCTCCGCCGGAGACCTCAGCGAAACGCGCAAGCGCCGCGTCAAGCTCGGCTACCATCTCAGGCGTTGCGCCCTTCTGCGGACCGAACACCGCGCTCGCCCCGTTCTCTCCGCAAAGCGGATTGGAGACATCGCAGGCTATGCGAAACTCGCAGCCGTCAAGTTTATCGCACATGGGGCTGCGCTCGATACGCGCAAGATTCGAAAGCGCGCCGCCGCCTCTTTTCAGTTCCAGGCCGGATGCGTCGAGGAGCCTGAAGCCGAGCGCCTGGAGCATCCCCGCGCCGCCGTCGTTCGTCGCGCTGCCGCCAATGCCGACGATGAAGCGGCGGCAGCCCTGAGCCATCGCGTCGGCGATCATCTCGCCTACGCCGAACGTCGTGGTGACGAGAGGATTCCTCTCCGCTCCCGAAACGAGCGTAATGCCAGACGCCTGGGCCATCTCCATAATCGCCGTCTCGCCTACGACGCCATAGACGGCGACTGTAGGCTTTCCGGCAGGCCCCGTCACCTCGACGCGGCGAAGCTCGCCGCCCATGCCTTCCGCGAGTGCCTCGACTGTTCCCTCGCCGCCGTCCGCAAGAGGCCGCACAACGCATTCCGCGCCAGCGATCGCCCGCTTCGCCCCCTCTGCGGCCGCGCGCCCGGCTTCCATTGAGCCAAGGCTTCCCTTGAAAGAGTCTATGGCGAATACGATTTTCACCTGTCATCCCCTCCCTTGCGCCGACAATATTTCATGAAGACTTCGCGATAGCCAGGCTTAAGCATGTCTCCGCCGCTGCACACACCGAGCCGCCGCCCGCCCGCCGCGAAAAAGAAAAAATCGAACTTCTCTTCAGCCTCTGCAAATGAGGCAAGCAGACAAGCAAGCAAGAACAGGAATCTCATGCGCCCATTATATCATATTTCACTGTGAAATTGAATATGGTATAATTCCAGCTAATGACAATTCTCGCCTGTATACTCCTTGCGACGTTCGCAGAGACAAAGACGCTTGCCCTCCAGATACACCTGGACAGGGCCGGGTATTCCTGCAGCGCAATCGACGGCGTGTGGGGGCGCAAGGCCGAACGCGCCCTCAGGGGCTACATCGCATCGAGGTCGAAGGACCTGAAAGCAGCGCTCCCGACTCCAGACCAGGCATACGACCGATTCTTTGCCGACGCGCCAGACCCCTTCTGCATCGTCGAGGTGACAAAGGCAGACATCGACGCGCTCGTAAAGATTCCCGAGGACCCCGCCGCGAGGGCGAGCCTCCCGCGAATGGGCTACGAGTCGATCAAGGAAATGTTTGCGGAGCGCGGCCACCTTTCGCAGATTGCGCTCGCGAAGATGAACCCCGGCGTCGACTGGGCGAATGTCAAGCCAGGGCTCAAGCTCGTAATCCCGAAGTTTCCGTCAATAGCCGAGGAGCTTGCGGCGGGCGAACGCGGGAAGCCAAACCGCCCGAAGCGCCCAGAGGCCGCTCTCGTGAAAGTGTCGCTCTCCAACTCGGAGATAACGGCGTATGACGCAAGCGGCCGCATCCTCGCCCTCTTCCCCTGCTCAATCGCCGCGGACAAGACGAAGGTTCCGGCGCACGGAGAGCTTAAGATCACGAGTTACATACCCTGGCCAAACTTCACATACACGCCGGACTACACGCCGCGCGGAAAGAAGACCGTGCGGCACGTATGGCCGCATGGCGAAAACTGCCCGGTGGGCGTCGCATGGATGGGGCTAAACCTGCCAGGCTACGGAATCCACGGAACGCCGCGCCCGGAGTCAATCGGGTTCACCGGATCCCACGGATGCTTCCGACTCGCCAACTGGAACGCCGCCCGCCTGTTCGCCATGTGCAAGTCGGGCGTAAAGGTCGTCATCGGCCCGTAGCAGCCTGGCCACCGGGCCGAAGCTGCGCCGGTGCTCGGGGCACGGCCCCAGCCGCTCAAGCGCGGCTACGTGGTCTTTCGTCGGATACCCCTTGTGGACGGCGAACCCGTAGCCAGGATACTCGCGCTCAAGCCTAAGGCAGTCTTCGTCACGCGCCGTCTTCGCGAGGATGGAGGCGGCCGCGATGAAAAGCGACTTAGAATCCCCCTTCACGAGATTCACCGACCCCGGGAGAGTCGGGACGGGGAGCCCATCGACAAGAACGCCGAAGCGTACGGAGCCAAGGCCGCCCGCCTCTCCAAGCTTGGCGAGAAGAGAGTCCGCGGCCCTTCGCATCGCAAGGTGCGTCGCGCGGAGGATGTTCAGCTTGTCGATTTCGCGGTTGTCCGCAGAGGCGATTGCCCACACGCAGCCCTCCGTCGACTTGATCACCGCGGCAAGCGCATCGCGCTTCGCAGGCGAGAGCTTCTTTGAGTCGTTGACCGCGCGCCACTCGCCTTCGGCAAGCCGGCGGGCGAGCGCGAGCGGACAAAACACGGCGGCGGCGTAAACGCCGCCGGCCAGTGGTCCGCGCCCGGCTTCATCTATCCCCATCACGGGATCGCCGAGCGCGGTTTCGTGTTCGAGAGTCACGTCTTACTTAGCGATGACGCGGACCATCTCGAGGACCTTGTTCGAGTAGCCCCACTCGTTGTCATACCACGAGCAGACCTTGACGAACGTAGGATCGAGCTGGATGCCGGCCTTGACGTCGAAGATCGACGTGCGGGCGTCGCCGCGGAAGTCCGTCGAGACGACGGCCTCGTCGGTGTAGCCGAGGATGCCCTTGAGCTCGCCCTCGGAAGCCTTCTTCATCGCCGCGCAGATTTCCTCGTAGGTCGCTTCCTTCTCGAGCTCGACCGTGAGGTCGACGAACGAGACGTCGCTCGTGGGAACGCGCACGGACATGCCCGTGAGCTTGCCGTTGAGCTGCGGGAGGACCTTGCCGACCGCCTTGGCAGCGCCCGTCGAGGACGGAATCATGTTCTCGAGGATGCCGCGGCCGCCGCGCCAGTCCTTCTTGGACGGGCCGTCGACGGTCTTCTGCGTCGCGGTGGCGGCGTGGATCGTCGTCATGAGGCCGCGCTTGATGCCGAACGCGTCGTTGAGGACCTTCGAGATCGGAGCGAGGCAGTTCGTCGTGCAGGAGGCGTTGGAGATGATGTCCTGGCCGGCGTAGGTCTTGTCGTTGACGCCGTAGACGAACATCGGGGTCGCGTCCTTGGAAGGAGCGGACATGATGACCTTCTTGGCACCGGCGGTGATGTGGGCGCGGGCCTTCTCGTCCGTGAGGAAGAGGCCGGTCGACTCGACGACGACTTCGGCGCCGACTTCGTTCCACTTGAGGGCGGCGGGATCCTTCTCGGCGGTGAGGCGGATGGCCTTGCCGTCAACGGTCATCGTGGAACCGTCAACCTTGATGTCGTGGTTGAAGATGCCGTGTACGGAATCGTACTTCAGCATGTATGCGAGATAATCGGGGTCGAGCAGATCGTTGATGCCGACGACCTCGATGTCATTAGCGAAATTCTCGACCGCTGCACGGAACACCATGCGACCAATGCGACCGAAACCGTTGATGCCAACCTTGATAGCCATTTTACCTTACCTTTGCTTTTTTGACCCGCCGGGGAACCCCTCCCCTGCGGAAATTTCCGCGTATTATACTATTTTCCCACTCTCCCCGTCAACCCCGTGCGTGACAGACTCAAGCCTAAACGGTTTTGGGCGTCATTTGCCGTGGCATGTGGAAGAATCGAGCAGCCCGAGCACCCATTCGTCGGCCTGAAGGCAGCCAAGCCAGTCTCCGCCGGCAGGCTGTAGCGCGATCTTGCCGATTGGCGTGCCGTCGCCGGGCTCCGGAACCCAGTACGTGCGCACGCGACCGCTCGGCTCCTGCATGTTAACCGTCGCGTCGCCCATCGCCCGCGCCTTGGCGAGATCAAGCGGGTCGCCTTCCGCCTCCCAAAGCGCCAGCCACGTGCGAATCAGCTTGGCGACGGAGCCGTCTATCGGAGCGTAGCAACTGTACTGTTCAAGCGCGACCGGCGCAACCCACGTCTCGTACGGATACGTCTGCACGCGCTTGTACCCCGCCCGGTCGGCGCGGCAAGGCTGGCGCCACACGACGAACTGGTCCTCTGCGTAGCGCACGATCTCCCGCGCCTGCGCCAGCCTCTTCCTGTCGCCGGGGAAGCGCTTAAGCATGTATATCGCCGTGTCGCAGGCATTGTGCTTCGTGAGGTTCTGGTAGCGGCTCTCCGCCGGACGGATGTCCTCGAACTGCCCTTCCCAGTTCCATGTCCTGAGAGGCCCGTTGTCTATGAAGGCAAACGCCCTGTCCGCCGCCTCGCGGTACTTCGCCTCGCCCGTCGCCGCGTAAAGCGTCTCCAGGAAGTTTATGACCGACGTCGGCACCAGCCGGTTGCCGGAAACGGGCGTTCCGTCCTTCTCGTACACCTTCAGGTACCACGTCCCGTCGTCGCCCTGCAGCCGGATGTACGTTGCGGCGATGCGCTTTGCCGCGTCGAGGTACTTGGCCTCGCCCGTTGCCCCGTGCAAGCCGACTAACGCCGCGCCTGCGTCGGCGGGATAGATGAGCATGTGCATCCCCGCGTACGTTCCCGAGAGCTGTCCGTCGCCCTCGTATGTCGGCGTAAAGTACTCCAGCGGCGTTCCGGCCTTTTGGCTTTTTTCAATGAGGTAGTCCGCCGCGATCCGGGCGATCTTCAGCGCGCGCTCCCGCTTCTCTGGCGCTACCTTTGCAAGCGAGAGCATGGCCCTGATCAACGCGGACTGCATCTTCGACGGATAGCTCGTGAAGTTGGATTTCTGCGAGAGGTCTGGACGGCCGTCCCTTTCCATGCCGGCGACCTCGGGCAGGTTCAGTATGTATTCGCAGAGCATCTTCTGCGCCTCTGCGTATGGACGCTTCGCGCGCGGATAGACGCCCGGCTCGAAAGGCGCCTTTTTCCAGAAGCGCCGCTGCCCCGCAAGCCCGCAGACCCGTCCGTCGCCGCCAAGCCCGAAACAAAACACCGCGACAAGTCCGCGCGGCACAAACTCCCATACAGGCTTGAGAGAGGCCGTAGGCGCCTCCGTCTCGAAGACATGGGCGTACTGCTGGTCGTCCATCACCTGGAATCGGTAGCGGACAGCCCCGCTCACTTTTTCAAACGCAAACGACGGCGGATACATGAACATCTGAGCGTTGCCGTTCCAGAACTCCTGCCCGTCGACGCCGCCGGGGCGTATCTCGTGCGCAAGTTCTCCCCGCACTCTCGCCGCGAGCGCGGCCCGCTCTGAGCTGACGTCTGCAACGGGCCGCGCAAAGCCCTTCGCCTTAAGCGACTCGCGCATGGCTGCGGCGCGCGCGGCGAGATCGGGCCTGTCGTATAGCCGCGCCGCCGAATCGAGCATCTCCGCGTATGCGTAGCTCGCCGCCGCGTTCACGCCCTTGTCTGCACCGGCCCTGCAGCGCTCTGCGGGCGGCAAGAGCCACTCCGCCACGTTCGCCAGCAGCAGGTCCCTGTCGCGGAAGCGGTCTATCTGGAATATCATCCCCTGGACGTTCCAGCGCTGCGCCTCCACCTCCGTGCGACTGCCAGTACGGAAAGCCTCGTCCTCAAGCGCCGTGACGAACGACATGACGCCTCCGGACGACTTCGCCGCCTCGCGAAACATCTCCGGCATTTCACGAGGTCCCGCCACCGCCGCAAACACCATCCCAACCATGCAGATTCCAAGCGGGATCACGCTTGACTGACGCTGCAAATCGCCGGAAATGCATTTTGTTCTCATGACGATGCCTTTCTTCTTATGAAATGCATTATACCAAAATCGCCGCGAAGCCCACAACTGGCGCGCCGCTACTCCACAGCTCGAGCTCCGCCAATGGGGTCAGCCCCCCGGGCGCGAAATCTGCCCGTCGTGACCCAGCCTTCCTTCCCTCGCCCATCATCGTCCTCTATGCGTATCTCAAGCACGGCATCACGCCCCGGCCTGGGAATCCGGCCAAAGTACCTGGCACCGCCCTTGGTCAACTCCGCGGGAAGGAACCGCGTTTCCACTCCGTCAGCAATCACCACCAGGCAATCACCGTCGCCAGGCCTTTCGTCCTGCGTGGTCGCATCGACATGGAATTCGTCGCCAACAACATTTATGGCGACAGTGGCAGACAAGTCGTTGTCGCCCTCCCAGACACGGTCAAAATTCTGCGGATCTGCCTTGTACATCTCGAAAACGCAGTCAAAGTCCTGCAGCTTGAACACGTAGCCGCCGCTGCCGAGCGCAACATCCTGGATTTCGTCTCCCTCGCCGCGGCAGACGTCTGCCGCATCAGCAATCGCCGTCGACACGTCCTCAAGCAGCACTGCCGCCGGAGTCTTCCCGATCGACAGCGCGACGACTCCATCTGCGACGTGAAGCTCGTTGCGGTTGTCAAACAAGTCCACTGCATAGGCTCGCCTTGCATCGGTGCGAATACGAACGGCCACGTTGGTCTTCGCCTTCAGGTCCCACCCGACAAAGACCAGCACATTCTTTCCGCTGCGAACCCCTGAAAACAGGTAGACGTCGCGGGTCGGCCCTTCATGGACAATCCTCTGCGGACGCAAATTCTCAAAGCACGATGTAAGCCCGGCGAAGGACGATAGCGTCATCCGCGGGTAGAAATCTGCCGTCATGGCGCCGTAGCCCTGTTCTCCACCGTAGTTTTCCGGCCCGATTGCCCGCAAGTTGTACCAGATGTAATCTACGCTTCCATGCATCCATGCATGCAATATCTTCTGCCAGACGCATTCGGCCACGCGCTCTTCCCCCGCCCTGGCGACGGACAGCGCGGTTTCGTTGGAATACCACGGCAAGTCGTCGATTCCGCGGGCCTTGCGCCATGCGAAGAATTCGACAAGGCGCCGGCGGTATTCGCGATACGAGCCATGCTGGTGGACTGTATGGGCGTCACAGAAACTGCGCGCCTCGGTCATCATTCGCTCCTGCATGTTTCGCTGGGTACGGTGCGGAATCACGTCGGAGTGGACTACCGCCCAGCCATTGGGTATGACCTTGGCGTCGGGATTCCCGGCCTTGACCCCTTCATATCCCTCGCGCTGCATCTCAATCGCCTCGTCCGTCGTCATGCGTTCCGGCTTGATCAAATCCCACTCGTTGCCGATTTCGTACCAGGCTATGCGAGTCCCGTATCGCGCAGACAGCCTTTTGCAATATTCACGAAACAGGCCCGGTCGCATAGGGGCCTGGCCGTAAGGCGTCTTGCCATGCCTTTCGTCTCTTGCCCAGTACGGCGCCCAGTAGATGTTGGTGTCGAGGGCGAGCCCCGCCTTCTCGAGTTTTTCGAGATACCGATCCGGTGCACTCCAGTCGTAAACGCCCTCGGCCTTCTCCGCCTCGTTCATCAATGCGCCAATCGGCCCGCAAACGTCTCGACTGAAATCCGCCCGCTCAACGCAAGCGGCGACGAAGTCTTGTTGGACAGGACTATAAATGGAGCCGGTTCTCCCTCGTACGCGAGGTGGATGTCGTCGACTCCGTCGGCTTCTATCGACGGCAGCACTTGTCATTGCGTGGCGTTCCTTTCTTGCTATGCATACCTTGTGATGTCATGTATTATACCAAAGCTAAAATTGAATTTTCTTTCTTGCGTTTGAGGATAAGATGTGATATTATTCTTCAATTTACGTGAAGTGGTATTAACGAAACTAGGAAAAAAGGTGCCACAGCGATGAAAACACTGTTGTTTGCGGCGGCATGTGCCGTAATGATGGCGGGACACGCCAAAGAGTCGGCGCTGATTGACGAGGACCTGCCCCCGGCGGATGGGTGGAGCCTCCTTGGATTTGCATTCATGCCGGTGACGTATTTCCAGTTCCCCGGCACTGCCAGCGATGTGGACGGATTGCGGCTCGGCTTGACCGTGGGGCGCAACCATCAGGTAAACGGCATCGACATCGGAACGATCGGAAGCTGGGCGGACGGGGAAATCAACGGCCTGTCCTGTTCTGGCATCTACAAGCAATGCGGCGGCGCAACATTCGGCATCCACCTTTCGTCAACGATAAACTATGCGTCCGGCCGGCTTAACGGCTGCCAGGTCTCTCTGGTCAACAGCTCGTACCGCATAAACGGCCTGCAGCTCGGCCTTGTAAACTATGTATCGGAGGGGAGCGGATGCCAGGTCGGCACGTTCAACCTGGCGGAGAGCATGCGGGGAGTCCAGGTCGGGCTCGTCAACATGGCGATGGACTACAGCGGCATCCAGATCGGCCTCGGCAACATCATCGGCGAATCCCCGCTCACGGCGTGCGTGTTCATGAACGTCTGGTTCTAGGGAAAGGATTGGGCATGAGAAGCTTCTGCGTTATCGGAATCTTGGCGCTTGCCGGCGGATGCGCATCGGTCGGCGAACTTGTGGAACCGAGGGACATCCCTGCGCTTGTCACGAGCTATCGCATTGCGGGGCTGGGAGCGCGCACGGGCGATGTCGCGACTACGCTGGACGTGGACGAATGCACCGAATACGCGATCCTCTCGTCAGTCGGCCTTTCCGGCGTGCCGTCTGTGGCGGGGCATTTCCCTGTCCGCCAACTCGTGGCCCGCGAATTCCAGAAGGTCGTCGTGGGGAATTTCCGCACGGTCATGCCGGAAGAGGAGCCGAAGCTCGAAGTCAGGATCTCATCCAACCGGATGTCCGTCAGCAGGAGCTGGTCGCGCGTGAAAGCGTCGATGTCGTTTGAAGTGCAGCTCGTAGATCCGGAGCACAATCGGCGTCCCTACTTCAGGAAGACGTACCAGCTAAGCTCCGAATCCATCCAACGCCGGAAGGACGAGGTGCCGGTCTGCGTATATTCCTGCATCCAGAACCTCGCGCGCAGCTTCCTCGAGGACATCTCGAAGGACTCCCTTGTTATCGCACGGTTGAGGGCCCTGGGAGGCGATTGACGGCTGATTGCCGGCACTTGGACTTAAAACGAAAGGAAAAACAAGATGAAGAAGATTGTCAAGGCGGCGCTGGCCGGTACGCTTCTGGCCGCGGCAGGATGCATGTCGAGCGCGGTTTCGTTCTGCGCGTCGTCAGTGCCGATCGAACAAGGCAAGTATTCGATCCTCGCCGACGAGATAACCGGCACGTGCACGCAGACCAGCTGGCTGTTCTTCACTTTCGGCCTCGGCGGCTCCGGGCAGCGCCATGCCTATCGCGATGCGCTCAACCAGGTGCCAAACGCGGACGGGCTCGTGTCGATGGCCGTCGACGAGGAGTACTTCATGCTCATTCCTTTCGCCCTGCCGAGCTTCTACACGACTCGCGTGACGGGCACGCCGGTCAGGCTCGGCCGCAATGATTGATGCCGACTGACGGATCCAGGAAGATCATCGGCGGCTTTCGCGTCCTGAAAGACCTGAAAGCCGGCGCGGGAAGCCAGGGAACTGTCTACAAGGCCGTTTGCGAGGACTCCCGGTTCCCGTCCGTCTCCGCAGGGGACGTAGTCGCCCTGAAAGTGATGGCCGTCCAGGATGAAGACGGCGAGGCATACGCCAGACTGGAGCGGCGCACCGCCAAGCTTGTCGCCCTGGACCATCCGAACATCGTCAAATACCACGGATGCTTCTGCGAGAAGGGACCTTTCAACGACGTACACGTCATCGTGCTTGAGTTCGTCGAAGGACGCTCGCTGAAGGAACTTCTCTCCGAATCGCCGTGCGGCATCGGCGCGGACGAGGCGATGCGCATTGCACTTGGGCTGATCGACGGCCTGTCATACACCTCCGCCAGGGGAATCGTCCACCGCGACATCAAGCCGGCGAACGTCATCGTCCGTCCCGACGGCACTCCGAAGCTCATCGACTTCGAGGTTGCGCACCGTGTAGAAGGCACGGCAACCGTCGGCGGCAGCAACATGATCGGCACATTCGACTACATGGCGCCCGACTTTACCGACGATTCGTTCAGGGGGGACGTCCGCTCCGACATCTTCAGCATGGGGGTGTGCCTGCACGAGATGTTGACGGGGCGGACGCCATACCGCCGGCAGTCCGCGACGAGCACGCAGGCGAACGTGGCCTTTCTCCAGCGCTGGCTCAAGGCCGGGACTTCGGCGAACCCGCTGAGAATCAGTTCGCACGTGGGGAAGCTGCTGCCCGGCGCACGTGAGCTGCTTGAACGCGCCCTTGCGCCAGACCGTTCGAACCGCATCGCCGACTTCCCCGCCTTTCACAAGGCGCTTGGCCGCGTTCGATACCAGGAGCTGTCTCATGCGGGGCAGACATGGCGGCTTTTGAAATACATTGGGCACGGCGGTTTCGGCGAAGTGTTCGGGGCGGTGGACCTGGCCACGGGAAAGCGCGTGGCCATAAAACACCTGCTGAACGAATCCGGCCTCGACCGCTTTCGGCGCGAAGCCGCGACAATGCGCCGCGTTTCCGATGCCGGCTTCCCGCGCTTCATCGACTTCTTCATGTTGGAGTCTGGCGAAGCGTTCCTCGTAATGGACTACCTTGACGGCATGCCCGGCCAGTCGTTGAAGGACGTCCTGCACGCAAACCACCACCACGGACTTGACTTCAAGACAGTGCTGACGGCGTTTTCGCGCTATGCGCACACGCTTGCCAGCATTCATGCAATCGGAATCATCCACCGCGACATCAAGCCGGCAAACCTCTACTTCCCCGTCGCCACCCCCGAATCGGCCGTCATCATGGACTTAGGCATCGCCCGCGACCTGTCTGGAACGGCGACCGTCGGAGATGTGCCCGGGACAATCGACTACATGCCGCCAGAATGCGTGGCAGGCCAGACGAGAGGCGGACCTGAGGCCGATGTCTGGGCGTTAGGGCTTTGCCTATACGAGGCGCTGTCCGGCAAACTGGCATATCCTCGCCTCCCGGAGGGCGCGGCCGCATTCCAGGCATATTTCGCGCGGGTGAAGAAAGGCCTGCAACCGGATTTCTCCGGCGTAGATGGCATGCCGGCGCTGCGCAGCCTACTGGAGAAGATGTGCACGCTCGATCCTGCCAGACGTCTGCGCAACATCCGACTCGTCGAGCGTGAACTGCGCATCGCCAACGGAGAGGATCCCGCAGGCATTCCCGTTCCAGAGGCGGATTTCGTCTGGAATGAAGACGACGAATTCGATGACTCCGAGTCCTTTTCCGACGTGACGCAGGCAACGGTTTGCGTTAGGAACATCGCCGCCGACCTGGATTCAGACGTGACGCGGGAGACTGTCTGGTGCGACGCCCGTCAGCTGGACGCCATGCGTCCCAAACCCGTCAGCGTCCAGCCAGAGAAGAAGAGCAAGGCGACGTTCTTGATTCTCATGTCGGCGGTTGTATTGCTTGCCGTCGGGGGTTTTGCCGTTTGGAAGCATTCCGAAAACCGCAAGGCCGCCGAAAGGGCCGCAATGGAAATGCTGGCGCATCTTACCGCAAAAGAGGAAAAGCGCAAAGCGGAGGCCGCGGCTGCGGCGAAGCGGAAGGCCGAAGAAGAGGCCGCAGCGAAGCGGAAGGCCGAGGAAGAGAAGCGCAAAGCAAAGGCCGCCGCCGAGGCAAGGCGGAAAGCCGAAGAAGAGGCCGCGGCCGCGGCGAAGCGGCAGGCCGAAGAAGAAGCCGCGGCGAAGCGGAAGGCCGAGGAAGAGAAGCGCAAAGCAGAGGCCGAAGCCGAGGCAAGGCGGAAAGCGGAGGCAAAGCGGAAAGCCGAGGCAGAGGCCGCGGCTGCGGCGAAGCGAAAAGCCGAAGAAGAGGCAGAGGCGAAGCGGAAGGCCGAGGAAGAAAAGCGCAGAGCCGAGGCAGAAGCAAAGCAGAAAGCAGAAGCAGAAGCCGCGGCAAAGCAGAAGGCCAAGGAAATCCTGACGCGCGAAAAGCAGCTCGAGGCCGCGCGCCGCGTAGAAATCAAGCGCATTGACGATGCCTGGAAGGCCTACCAGAAGGCCTACAACAGGCGGTTAGACGAAGCGCTGAAACCCGGCTCACGCATTGATCCCATGCCGTTGCAGCAGGAATACCTCTTGAAGAAGCGGGCTTACATGGAGACCAGGAAGATACTGGAACAAGAAAAGGCCCGCGCCACTTCGGTTGATTGAATTAAGTCGCCCGAGCTATGCCGGCGTCACGCCTTTTTTCAGTATCACGTTGCCGTATTTGCGAGTCTCGCCCGTGAGGACTATGGCGTACGCCTTCTTCGCCCTTTCGTAGAACGCGAAGCGTTCCATGCGCTCGATCTTGCCGTCGTATCCGAGCGCGGCGCGATACGCCTTCTCCACGTCCGGGTCTAGAGTATCTCCGCTAACCGCCTCCATCATCACAACGGGAATTGCATAGCTGTCCAGCTCAAAGAGTGGAATGACCCCGGCAAGGAGCTTGTCAGCCGCGATGCCGTCAGAGCGAAGCAAAACGGCTCCCTCGCGGGCAAACATGTTGGCCGGGAAATGGGCGTCTGAAAACACTATTTCGTCTCCATGCCCCATCTCGGCAAGAGTCTTGAGCAAATCCGGCGACACCACCGGCGATATTCCCTTCAGCATGTCAGAGCCTTCCTTTCTTTTGTAATTTTACAGTTACAGTTCAATTTGCGGGATTGAAAGGCGGCGTCCCCTGGACAGCGTCGCAGACGGCGTTCCACTCCTTCTTGAGCGCAAAGAACGCAGGTCCCGCCTTGTTCTCGGTCTCAATGAAGAAGAGCCGGCACAGGCCTTCCTTCAGGTTCGCCCGCTGGTCGGTGCGCATCGCCCCTTCGTGCCCGAGCCAGTCGTCGTAAAGCCACGCGCCGACGCAATAAGGCTGCGCGATGCAACTTGGCGTCTGCTTTACGGCGAAGACGGAGTCAAACGTCTTGCGGGAGATGATCTCGCGCCCACGCCATTCGCCATGGCCCGCGAGCATCTGCGAGAACCGCATCATGTCGGCAGGCGTGGAAAAGAGCCCCCCCGATGCCGCCGGATAGACCTTCGCCGTCCACGGGAACTCAAGTTGCCTCGAGCACATGTCGGAGGCAAGGCGCAGGGGCTTGTCGTCGGACGTATATGCCCTTACGAGACGCGAGACCTGCTCGTCGTTCGGAGTGAAAGTGGTGTCGTTCATCCCGAGAGGCCCGAGTATCCGCGCCTTGAGCCAGTCTTCGTAAGGCATGCCGACGGCTACCTCAAGAGCCGCGGCAGACGCGTCCACCCATGCGTTTCCGTAGCTGAAAGTCTCGCCCGGCTGTGCATTTAGAGGGGTAGCCGCCATCTGCCGCGCAATCTCCCTTAGAGGCACGGCCCTCTTGACTATCGGAGGTCCAAAACGCGAGCCGCTCGTATGCGTTACGAGATCGCGGATGGTAAGGGGCCTTTTGGGAGGAACGAGCGTCGCCTGGCCAAGGTCGTTTGTCACCCTGACTTTTATCTCAGCAAATTCGGGAAGGAACTTAGAGACTTCGTCGTCAAGCGACATCGCGCCGTCGTCTATCGCCGCCATTATCGCGGCTCCGTTGAACGTCTTCGTCATGGAGAAAACGGCGAAAAGCGTATTGGTGCTGATCGGCAGGCGCCTCTCCACGTCAGCCCAGCCGACGCAGTCAAACCGCACGTTGCCTGACTTGTCCGAGACGCCGGAGACGACGCCCGATATCCGCCCGCCCTCTACATATCGCTCAAGCAATGCCTTGATGCGGCCCTCTCCGTTCGCGGCGCAGCCGCGTCCCGCGCAGGCGCATTCCACGCAGCCCTGGCCAAACGCAAGGACTGCGCCCGCAAAAACCGCGGCAACGATTCTATTTGCCATCATTGTCAACATTCCTTTCCCGTTCATGACTGGCCGGACTGAAGGCTTTCAAGCTCCGTCGCGGCCTCTTCCCATTCGGAGGTGTATCTGTCGATTTCAAACTGCAGGGTGCGCACCTTGCGGTTCGCCTCCGCGAAGTCTGTCGTAGGAGTCGGGTTGAAAAGCTCGGCCGACGCCTCGTCGAGCGCCTTCTGAAGCTCGTCTATCTTCCGCTCAGCGGTCTCAACCCTCTTCTTGAGCTCGTTTACCTTCGGCGCGATCTTCGCCCTCTCCGCGGCCCTTATGCGGCGCAGCTCCTTGGACGAGAGCTTGCGGTCTGGAGAGTCCTGCGGTTCTGCGGCGGCTTTTTCCTCTGTAGCTCCAGTGCGCCGCCCGGCCTCCATCTCCGCCTTCTTCTCGCGGTAGTAGTCGTAGCCCCCCGGGAAGCGCGTGATGCCCTCGCGTGTTATCTCTATCACGGAAGTCGCAACCGCCCTTACGAAGTCTATGTCGTGCGAGACGAGGACTATGGTGCCGGAATATTTCCTCAGGGCCTCCTGGAGAAGACGCCTGCCGTCAAGGTCGAGGTGGGTCGTCGGCTCGTCGAGGAGGAGGAGGTTTGGAGCGGTCAGGAAAAGCCTAAGGAACGCAAGGCGAATCTTCTCGCCGCCCGAGAGGACTCCGGCCGGTTTCTCCACGTCGTTCTCGTCGAAGCCAAACGCGCCGAGCTGGTTGCGGAACACCTTCTCGGGACCGCCGCCATGGGCGTCCCACGCGTTCTTCGCGTTGCGATATACGCTCAAGTCAGGGGGAATCGTCTCGGCAAACTCCTGCGAAAGGTAGCCTGGGGCCACGTTGTGCCCGAGTATCGCCTTGCCCTCCGTCGGAGTGCGGGTGCCGGCCATTATCCGCATGAGGGTCGTCTTCCCAAGGCCGTTGTAGCCGACAAGCGCCACCTTGTCGCCGCGAATCACGTTGAAGTCGAGGTTGCGGAAGACGAAGTGCGGATTCGCCGCGGAGGGATCTGCGTCGGCCTCGTAGCTAAAGCCCATGTTCTCGCAGCGGAACATCTCGACGCCCGACGGCGGAGGCTCAGCGAGCCTCAGCCTTCCGGAGTTCATGTGGCGCTTGGGCAGCACGATCCGCGCCTCGTCGATCTTGTCGATGAGCTTCTGGCGGCTCTGGGCCTGCGCCGCCTTCGTGGCCTGGGCCTTGAAGCGCTCCACAAAACGCACAAGCTGCTCGCGGTGGCGGTCCTGGTTCTCCTTCGCCGCCTTTAGGTGCTCGTAGCGGACCTCCCTCTCGCGGAGGTAGTATTCGAGGTTGCCTTCGTACCGGACGGCCGTGCCCGCGTCAACTTCAACGATTATGTCGGTGAGTGTCCGCAGGAGGAACCTGTCGTGGGAGACGAGCATGAGGGTTCCGTCGTAGGCCTTGAGGAACTTCTGCAGCCACTCCACCGCAGGGAGGTCGAGGTAGTTCGACGGCTCGTCTAGGAGGAGGAGGTCGGGCCTCGATGCAAGCACTCTCGAAAGTTCGGCGCGCATGCGCCAGCCGCCGGAAAACGACGCGAACGGCTTCGTGAACGAGTCAGCCGGGAAGCCGAGGCCTCCAAGGGCGACTTTTACCCTCGTCTCGATATCGTAGCCCCCGAGGTGCTCGAACTTGGTCTGCAGTTCGCCAAGCTCCCTGAGGACGGCCTCGTTCCCGTCGCCAAGGGCGTTCTCCAGCTCGGCGATGCGCCTTTCCATTTCCGAAAGGCCGGGGATCCCGCGCAGCGAATATTCAAGAAGCGTTTCGTCAGGCGAGAGCGGCTCCGGATTCTGCCGCGTAAAGCCGATGCGCGGAGATGACTCGATTGTAAGCTCGCCCTTGTCGGGCGTCATCTCGCCGAGGATTATCCTAAAGAGCGTCGACTTGCCGGAGCCATTGGGGCCCACGACCCCCACCCTGTCGCCCTTGTTGACGCGGAACGAAACGTCCGAGAGGACGTCCTGGTGGCCGTAGTGAACGGAGACTCCCTTGAAATCAAGCACGGCAAGCCGCCTCTCCTGCTCCGCCGCGACCCGAGCGCATCACGAGCTTGGAAACAAGGATGTAAAGAGCCGCCGCGACCACGGCCGCTCCGACGACGACAGGCAGATGAGCGGTGGACATCTCCTTCCCCTTCTTGCAGAGCTCAAGATACGTCATGCCCTCCGCAGAGCGCCCGAGCGCATAGCCCACCGACACGAGGACGGAAGTCCACACCGCGGCGCCGAGGGCCGTGAAAAGCGAGAACGACGAAAGCGGCATCTTCGAAATACCGGCCGGGATGGAAATGAGCTGCCTGATCGCGGGGATCATGCGGCAGACGAATGTAGTCACAGAGCCATAGCGGTTGAAGACCTCGCAGGCACGTTCAAGGGCGGCAGGCTTCAGGAAAAACCATTTCCCGTATTTGAGAAGGAAAGGCTTGCCGACCAAGAGCGCGAGAAAGTAGTTTACATACGCTCCCGCGAGCGAACCGAGGACGCCTGACGCAGTGGCGAGGACGGCTGCGGAGACGGGGCCTCCAAGCCCAAGTTCGCCGCGCGCGGCGAGGAACCCCGCGGGGATCATCACGACTTCGCTCGGGAACGGCACGAACGACGACTCCACTGCCATGAACACGAAGACGAGCAAAAGCCCCCACGTCGGGGCGAGCGCGGCTATAGAATCAAGGTGCGACGCTATCGTCTCAAGCATTTGCGCCTCCGATCCCGCGCCACGCCGTCAACGCCGCGTAGTAGCCGTCGGGGTTGCCGATGTCCTGGCGCTTTCCGGGATAGACATATGGAAATATCGCCGTCTCAGGGAGAAGCCTGCGGATTGCATCGGTAAGCTGGATCTCGCCGCCCTTCCCTGGTGCCTGGCTCGACAAGGCGTCGAAAATGGAACTCGGCAGAAGATACCTTCCAGCGATTGCGATGTCGCTCGGCGCTTCCTCTGGGGCTGGCTTTTCGACAAGGTCCTCCACAAGGCCGCCATCGGATATCTTCAGTATTCCGTAGCGGGATATCCTCTCGACCGGCACGCGCTCGCATCCTATCACGGCAGCTCCGCCGTTGCGCGAAGAGACATCCACCATCTCGCGGGAGGCGTTGCAGCCAAAGACAAGGGCGTCGCCAAGGAGCACCAGGACGTTTCCGCCGCGAGACTTCTCCGACATCGCGGGAAGCGCCTGCAAGACGGCATGGCCAAGGCCCTTCTGCTCTGTCTGGTACGCAAAGCGGACGTCGGGCGCATCCGAGAAATAGCGCCTCACCATCTCCTTCTCCGGGGAGATCACAAGGACTATCTCGTCCGCTCCCGCCGAGCGCGCCTCGTCGACTATGAGCTCGATTGCTGGCTTGGCCCCGATTGGAAGCATCTCCTTCGGAACGGCCTTGGTCACGGGCAGGAAGCGAGTCCCCTTCCCGGCCGCCGGAATAACGGCAGTCATCATGCAGTCCTCCATCCACCGGCCGTCTTCCCGAGAGTCTTGTCGTCCGTCGCAATCGCAGGCTTTATCGTCGTGCAGCCGATGGTCGAAAGCGCGGAGGATATGACGCGGAAGTGCGCGTCGTCCTCGTATGTTCCGGCTATCGCCCCGCCCGATCCCGCGAACTTCGCGCTCGCGCCCGCGCTTCTCGCCGTCATGACCATGCGCAGGTCCTCGCCGGCAATGTTGAATATCCTGCGCCTGAGGTCGAAGTTTGCGTTGACGAGCGAGGGTATCTCGCCCTTCTTTCCGGCGAGCAGCGCGTCCCTGCCGCGCTGCGCTATGTCGGCGAACTCGCTCATCGCCGAGATGACGTCGGCGCTCTTCTGCTCGAAGCGGCTCTTTACCGCGGCGTGGGCCTTGCCGCTCTCGCCAGCCCTGTTCGCGTCGTATGCGATGAAGACGTTCGGCAGGAGCGACACGTCGAGCCGCTCGTACCGCCCGTGGTCGTGCGCCTCGACAAACGCGCGGTCGAAGTCCATGAAGACGAGGCCGTTGTATATCTGTATCACGCGGTCCTGGAAGCCGCAGTTTATGCCAAGCTCCCTCTCGGCCTCGAGGCAGAGCGTAGGGCGGATGTCGAGCGGTATGTCGATTTCGTAGAACGCCATCAACGCCTTGAGCATCGCGGAGCAGATCGCCGACGACCCAGAAAGCCCCACGAGCCTCGGGATGTTGATCTTGTATGAGACAGTGAAGTTCCGCCTCGGGATGACTACGCCGTGGTCCATGCAATATTCGAAGAACCGCTTCGAAACCGCCTTGAGGAGGCGTATGCCGCCATAGTAGCCGTAGAGCCTTAAGTCCCTCACGAGATCCTCCGGCGAGGCGAACGTCGCGTCGTCGACTACGCCAGGCACAAACTTCATTCGCGCGCTTTCCGAAAGGGTCATCTCCACGGCGAAGTCGCTGAAGGCGAAGCTTATGGTCTTGCCGAAATATCCGTCGGAGGGGTTGCCGAGGAACCCCGCCCTCGGAAACGAGTATGCGATTATCTTGTTCATTGCCACGATTGTATCAAACGTCTTGAAGCGTGTCAATTGCCTGGTGGTTCCTGATCCTTCTTCCGCTGCTGAAGCGGCCCGAGTCTTTGCGCGATTTCATAAATGCAGAATGGAGATTGTAGAATTAAGGATGATTGAAACTCCACCTTAAAACGGTGTCAGATAAACCTATCAACCTCGCACGAAAAAAACATTTCCGGCGACATGCCCTGCCCTCCTATCAAATACGGTTTTGCACGGGCATACTTGGCCTTGAATTCCTTCATCCCCGAGACACTGTCCGCATCTGCCGACTTCACCTCCATGGCGACAAGCCTATCGCCTTTTCGCAAGACGAAATCAACCTCTTTATTGCCAGCATTCCAATAGCGCAACTGGATGTCGTTTCTGCGGCAGCCTGGTATGAGGCGAGCACCGACAGCAGACTCAAAGAGGTGCCCCCATAGTTCATGCCGCGAACGGAGCTCGTTGAATCCGTATGGAAGCATCGCCGTCATCAGCGCCGTGTTGCAAACCGCCAGTTTTGGACTGGAAGCCTTGACACGGACTACCTCTTCATAATATTTCTCTATGCCCATGACCAGACCCGCCTCGCCAAGAAGCGCAAGGTAATGTGCAAGCGTCGTGGCGTTTCCAGCGTCTTGAAGCTGTCCAAGCATTTTCTGATATGACAAGATCTTGCCCGAATACGTGCAGGCCAGCGCAAAGAGCTGACGAAGAAGCGCAGGCTTTGAAACGCGCTCCAACTGAATTATGTCGCGGCTTATGCTCGGCTCTATTATCGAATCCCTCAGATAAGCCCTCCACCGTCCCTCGTCTTTGATGTATGGAACAGCTCCAGGATAACCTCCGAACATCGCAAAATCGTCGATTGAAAAACCAAAGGCCTCATGCATCTGCTCATAGGACCAATGCCATGCCTCAATAAGCTCGAACCTCCCTTCCAGACTCTCGTTCAACCCCTTCTGAAGCAAGAGACGGGAACTCCCGAGAATCAGAACCTTTAGGGGGACATCTTCAAACGTGTCTTCGTCCCAAAGCCGTTTAACAACATCAGACCATCCGACAATTTTCTGTATTTCATCAATAACGATAAGATATTCCCCAAGAGACCTTGCCTGGAGTCGGGCTTGTTGCCACTCGCTCTCCAGCCATGCAAGAGGATTTACGTCTAATCCCTCTGCAAGCCGGTATGTGAATGGTTTGCCATAATGCTTCAGAGCTTGTTTGACGGCAGTCGTCTTGCCAACCTGACGCGGTCCAGCGACAACTTGAATCCGAAGCCGTTCCTCACTCAAATGGCACGCAACAAACTTTACCAATGGCAATTCATACATAATCATTCACCTCACTGAACAAATTTGTTCACATCAATGCGGAAGTATACACCACAAGGAACGAATCTGTCAAGGAAGAATTGGGGAAGAATTGGGAAGAATTGGGGAGAGACCCCGCCGTCGCTTCTTTTTTCGCGGACTATTTCGCGTTTTCTGCAACTTATCCCATTTCAAGCCTCTTTACATCGGCGTCGGTCTTACCGCGAGACAGAAGGCGCGCGAGCAGGGATAGTTGAGAGTGTAGCCCGCCGCCCGCGCTTCGCACGGGAATGTAAATCCGGATAACTATGATGGTTGCTTTCGCTATTGGGAGATTGGGAGTCTCGGAGTTAAGGAGGAGCGTTTTTTACCAATTGCCCCATCCTCCAAAACTCCCCGCAGCGAAAGCAAGTAAGAAGAATCTCAAGGAAGTTATAGGCAAGAAGTGTAGAAAGTGTAGATTTTTCATCTCAATCACCGGGACTGTCACCACAACATCAATAGCCACAAAGGACAGGAGAAGACAGGAGAATTTCAGAGCCCTTTACAGGCGAAGTGGAGTTGGATTTGCGGGAGAACGCGGTGAACACGACCGAAGGCTCCCCAGAGGTTGGATGCCTCATCGTGCGAATCGTGGAGAACGACCGCCGCGCGGAGCGGAATGTCGTCCGCCAGTCAACGCCCGCAATCCTCCCGGCAAGATACGAGCCGAAATGAGCTCCAAGTCCCGCTTCAAGATGAAGCTTCTGCCGCGCGTCGGCGGCGCAGAGGTCGCGGAGCCGCGTCACGTTCGTCATCTTGCCCGCGACGCCCTGCCCCGTCCCCTCGAAAAACATGCAAAGATTCATACTGGCGGCATTCCACTAAGTGGAAAAACGGTCAGACCTATTTTCCACTTAGTGGAATTGGGTTAGGCGCGGAGGATGAGGGTTAGGGAGCCGATGGGTTTGTTGGTTAGGGGGCGGATAAGCGGGACGGTGATGGTGCGCTCCTCGCCCTCGGCGGGAAGGTCGGTGACGTCGAGGACGCCTTGCGCTATCACTTTCGGGACGTCCTTCTCGCCGATCATCGCGGCAAGAGCTTCGATTGGCGAAGATGCGATATCCGCATAGCCCACCATCGCCTTCTCCATGAAGTCCGCTCCCATCTTAAGAGCATACTTCGCCGTCAGGCGCAAAAACCGCCGCACCTTCTGGACGCTCACAGGCTCGGTAATCGAAACTGCAAGCCCGCAATGATCCTCAATCTCCTCGCGGAACACGATGCGCTTCGTCCACGGCTCAGCCGTGAAGTCGCACACGCCCTTCTTGAACACCATCTCCCTCGCGCCCGACTTCTTCGCGACGCCAGTCCTCGGCCAGATCAAATCCACCTGCCCGATATTGCGGCTCCGCAACAGCCCCTTCTCGGGAATCCCCTTCAACTCCGCCTTCACAAGCAGAAACTCAAGACTCGCTTTTGTCTTTTTAGCCATCGCTTTTCGCCTCCTTCCGCGTTATCTTGCCAAATCACGCAGTTTTCCCATCAAAAACATAAGCGCTGTTGGGGTCTCTCCCCGTCAAGCCTCCCCGCCAAGCCCCGCCGACCACTCCTCCGTCCGGTTCACGTTCTGCCGAAACAGCAACGACCTCTGCGAAGTCTGCTTCACTACGCCGCCTCCATTATCCGATTTCGCCGCCGCACCCCATTGCGCCATGAGATAATATTTGGTATAATACCGACCGAACCCGTCAAAGGGTTGTATTCCACCCGTGAGGCTCTGCCGATGCGGCGCGGGGGCTTCAGCCGGAAGGTTGAAGCCCCTTGC
>Ga0310786_10000610_pt1 | contig 57999 bp, 55 predicted proteins | sample AusTroGonzalo_MG_FD_203881 | JGI IMG/M metagenome (GOLD analysis project Ga0310786, IMG submission 203881) | Bovine rumen microbial communities from tropical cattle in Woodstock, Queensland, Australia - Gonzalo_03 (v2) (version 2) | ecosystem: Host-associated > Mammals > Digestive system >...
GTGCATCCTGTCGTTGCCTGTTCTTCGACGAACCGCTGGAACCGTTCAGTCGCCTTGACCGACTCCGTTGGGACCTTCCTTCGGCCCGGACCGAACAATCGGTAATCCCTTGGCCGACAAGCGTTATATCCAATCTATCCTATCGAAAAAATCATCCTCCCATCCGAAGGATGACTATGCGAACGGCAGGGATCCGGACGATGTCAAACGGTGCACAGTGGCGGGGAACAGAGATATGAGCAGAATAGCGATCCTGGTCGGAAGCATGAGGGAACGTGGTAATTCGGCGACGCTGGCACGTAGCTTCGCCAGAGGTGCCGAGGAACACAACGAGGTGAGGATCCTGTTCGTTTCGGACTATGCCATCGGACCTTGCACTGGCTGTAACTCATGCTACACGAGCGATGACAACCATTGCGTGCTGAGGGACGACATGGAGCTCGTCTACGACGAGCTGAGACTGGCCGACATTGTGGTCGTCGCCTCCCCCGTCTACTTCTATGGGCTATCCTCATCGTTAAAGGCCCTGATAGACAGGCTACATGCCCCTCTAAGGACCTCATTCAACATCAGGGCCCTCGGCCTCCTGCTGGTTGCCGCAACGGACATTCCCCACCTTTTCGATCCGATCCTTATGCAGTACAAGATGACCCTCGACTTCTTCCATCTCGGAGATATCGGAACGATCACCGTCGGAGGCGTGAGGGATGAGGGCGACATAATTGGGAATCCAGCATTGGACGAGGCCTACCGGCTCGGAAAATCGCTAAAATGACTCCGATCCCCATCGCCCCTGCTCGCCGAAAGACATCTTCCTGCCCCACCTGAATAAATATCGAGGAACGGTTCCTCACCAACCGAGGGCGGTTCATACGGGGACCTTCGAAGCTGGCGGCAAAGAGATATTCTATTCCTGCGACCGCGCTGAATGGCGTCACTGGCTGGAAGAGAACTTCGAGACCTCCTCGGAGATATGGGTGGCCTTCCCCACCAAGTCCTCCGGCAAGCCCAGCATGCTCTACAACGATGCTGTGGAGGAGGCCCTCTGTTTCGGCTGGATAGACAGCATCGCCAACGGCCTTGACGGGACCTATCATCTGAGACGCTTCACACCGAGGAAGAGGGGCAGCCAATACTCCCGCCCCAATATAGAGCGGCTGATATGGCTCGATTCCAAGGGGATGATACATCCCAAGGTCAGGCCGCAGGTCGAGGCGGTGATGCACACGGACTATATGTTCCCCGAGGACATATTGGAGGCCATCAGGGAGGATGAGGAGACATGGGAGAACTACCAGTCCTTTTCCGAGCCGTACAAGAGGATAAGGGTCGCATACATAGACGCCGCAAGAAAGCGCCCGGAAGAATTCTCCAAACGCCTCGGGTACTTCCTTTGCAAGACCAAGCAGAACGTGATGATCCCCGGTCACGGCGGAGTGGACAAGTACTATCGATTCAGGAATCACGACCCTCGCCAGGGAATTCGGGACTCCCAACTGCCGATTAATTTCAGGAACGGGTTATAAAGTTGAATGGCCTACGCAGGCTCATGTGGTTCTTCGAAAACACGAGAGTGCTAGGAATCGTTTTCCTCTTGGTCGGATTCCTGATGCTCATCTCTGGCATAATCTACATTGCCGCTACATTCGTTGACCTTGACCTGATTATCCCAAGCGATATCCAGGACCCGAAAAAGTTCTGGTTGGTGACAGGAATCGGTATAACCGTGGCTGCATTGATCTACATCCTATTCGCCCACCGGGTGATGATAGGTAAGATAACTGATAAACTGGACATCGTCGCAACATACGTGATGATGGTCGGTATCACCACTTGCATTTCCTCCGTGGCGGAAGGTATCGCCGAGTATGTGGGCGGAGGCAGTAGCGACCTCGCTTTGGCGATCATCATCGTATCGCTCATCATAGGCCTCATCGTGACCGTCATCGGAACAAAGATCAACAACGGCAAGAAGGGCAGATTGAAGAAGGCTCTCAGGTGGATACTGATCATCGCATTCACGCTGATGCTGATAGGGGCCTTCTTACCTGCCTACAGCTTGTTGGATCTCCTTAGCCAGATTGAACACCTCATACTGGCGATATTCCTTCTGATAATCATGTTCGATGTCGATGTCAAAATAAGGATGGGTGCATAAAATGATTGATTGGTTCACACAGATCGTTATCGAGATAGACGTAGTCTTCTTCATCCTCCTGTTCTTCTACGAGCGCAGCAGTCCCGCCAAGATCCTTGTGTGGGGTTTGGCGTTCGTGTTCCTGCCCGTCGTCGGCCTCATACTGTACCTGTTCATCGGACAGACGTTCTATTCCGCACGCCAGTTCGAACTGAAATCCATAGACGATGAGGCCGTCCAAGCTACCGTCAAGAGCAATCTGGCCACCGTGGATGACGAGGAGAATCCGGATTATCGGACATTCTCCAAGGCCATCTACGCCATGGGCGGGCTGGGATTCTCCAGCAACAACGATGTCAAGCTATACACTCTGGGAGAGGACAAGTTCAAAGACTTCTACGCGGACCTCCGGGCCGCCAAGAAGTACATCCACGTGGAATACTACATCATAAGGAATGACGAACTCGGGAACGAGCTGATCGACATCCTGTCGAAGAAGGTCCAGGAAGGCGTGGAGGTCAAGCTCCTGACCGACGATTTCGGAGTCGGCAAAGGTCCCATGAAGTCCATCAAGGCCTATCAGAGGATAGGCGGTGAGTTCGCTGTCTTCCACAGGGTCCTTTGGCTGATGCTCAGCCCCAAGAAGAACAACCGTAACCACAGGAAGATCGCCGTTATCGACGGAGAGATCGCCTACTGCGGAGGATTCAACGTAGGCGACGAATATCTCGGCAAGGGGCCCCTTGGATTCTGGAGGGACACCGCCGTCCGTATGTCCGGAGATGCCGTCTATCCGGTGCAACTCAGGTTCCAGATGGACTGGGAATATGCAACGGGGAAGAAGATGTGCTCCGAGGAGGAGCTTGGCAAATACTACGGCGACCATTACCGCGACACCTCCGGCGACGCCAGGGTCTTGATCGTATCCGGAGGTCCGGATGTGTCGGATTTCAACCCTGTCAGGATGCAGTACCTCGAGATGATCAGGCAGGCCAAGAAGTCGGTGTATCTCCACAGCCCCTACTTCATCCCGGACACTTCCCTGCAAGACGCCCTATCCGTTGCGGCGGCCAACGGGGTGGATGTGAAAGTCATCATACCCGACAAGCCCGACCACATGTTCGTCTTCTGGAACAACATCCACAGTGCGAACACCGTCATGCACAACGGCGTGAGAGTCTTCATGTACAACAAGGGATTCGTCCACTCCAAGACGATGGTCGTGGACGGAGAGTACTGCTCCGTTGGATCGGCCAATTTCGACGACCGTTCGCTGGTGCTGAACTTCGAGACCAATGCCATGATAATGTCCAAGAAGCTCGGAGAGCAGATGGATGCCGCCTTCGAGGAGGACCTTAAGGACTGTACCGAGTACCACATCGAGGACTACGAGGCGCTATCCGGATACAGCATACTCAGGGTCATGATCTCGAGACTGTTCGGAGGCTTGGCCTGAGGAATCGATCCTTTACGAAACTCTCTTCAGACAAAAGCTGGGGGTACCCTCCGCGGATCAGTCTCCTGACCGAGTACATTCCGTACAATCCGCCGATGGTCGATCCTCCGATCTCGGAGGCCACTATGCCCCACCACACGGCATCCAAGGTGCCTACGGTGGCGGCAAGGAAGAGGCAGACCGGGATACGGCTCAGATTGACCGTGGCGGTTATCAGGAGCGCCTTGTACCCCCAGCCCATCGCCTGGAAGTACCCTACAGAGGTGTACCCCAAAGGGGTGAATGGCATGAAGGCCGCGCATACCGCAACGAAATACGCCATCTGACCCCTGATAGATTCTGTACCCTCTGAATATGAGAAGGGCACCACCAGATACTGGCCGAACAAAATCAGGATCAACGTTATGCCTATGCATATCAGGATCCCGTACTTCAGCGCCAGAACGTAGACCTCCCCGATCTTCTGAGTATCCCTGGCCCCCAAGGCCGCAGCGCATATCGGGACGATCGCAAAGCCCAGGGCCAAGGCCGGCATGAAGAACAGATCTATGAGCTTCCATCCGTTGCCATAGATGGCCACACCCTCTATCGGGGATATCCCCTCGATTATGACATCCATGGCCAGGATCACCATGGCCATGAGGATGACCTCCATAGACGCGGGTATCCCGACGCGGAGTATGTCCCAATCGATGGAGCGATCGAACCTGAATCCACCGAGAGGTATCCTAACGAAGGTGCTCATCCTGAGGAAATACCAATAGATCGATACCGCAAGAGGAATCGTCATCGAAACGGCGGTCGCGATTGCCGCCCCGGTTAAGCCCATATCCAGGACGAAAATGAATATGGGGTCCAGCACGATGTTCATTACCGCAGCCACAACATGGATGGCCATCGAGCGTTTTGCCGCCCCTTCGGACCTGAGCAATCCGCCGAACAGTCCGCCGAGAAGGATGGACGGTATGCTGAGGAATATGGGTATGGCGTATGCCATGCAGGCCTCCAAATTGGATGCGCCGCCACTCATCAGGATGAGCCGGTCCGCCATCAGCGTGAACACGGTCGCAAGCACGATGCTGATGACCAGGGTCATCATGACAGCCTGTGATGCGACCGCATTGGCGCCCCTGCGATCCATGGCGCCGATACGCCTGGCCAGCGCCTGCGACGTACCGACCGCTATCCCGTTACCGAACCCGATCATCACGAAGAACAACGGGAAGATCACATTTACCGCGGCCTGGGCCTCGATGCCGATGGCCGTCAACCACACGGTATCTATCACATTGTTGATGCTCTGGACCAGATTGGCGATCATGACCGGTACGGCCATGGCGATCAGAGCCCTCTTGGGATTGCCGAGCATCACCTCGGCATCTTTGGTCAAACCTCCGTTATACTCGGCCATAGCTGTTAACCTTGATGGGGATGTGATGGGCCTTGGCACCAGGAACGGATTCCTCGACGCAAAGGATGTTTATCGGCGAACGCATATGGTCGCTCGGAACAGACCGGATGATGATCGACCTTGGCTGATTCATGATGAGCCCTATGAGTTCTGACGGTGTTCCACTCAATCCCCGGCGCTGTATTCGGACATGCCGACATAGCTTATCAGCTCGGACAGCTTCATTCCGTTCTCCCAACGCATTATGAAGTTGCCGTTGGACGAGACCTCGAATTTTGGTACCCTTCTGAAAAGGATCGCGTTGCGGCCTTTGAAAATATGCTCTGTAGGAATGGTGAACACTCTCCACGGATCTCCGCGGAAGGATTTCAAACGATAAGCGTAGATAGGGACGAGATGGGATTGGGTACACTCGGTCAGCATATCGTTGGCCTGATCGATCAAGCGCGCATTCTTGCTGAAATGCATGACATCCTCGCTCGAGCTCTTCACCTCTATCGGGAATGAGAAATCCCATCTCAGGGCAACCAGGTCTATACCCAACGAGCCTGCTGCGCGGGTTACCAGGAACGGATTGTCCATCAGACTCTTGTATGCGATGGTCTCCGTGGGGCTGCAGGTCTTGACCATCTTGGTGATGGTTTTCTCGTCCCCGGAAAGAAGTCCCTTCAGTTCGCGCTCGTAGAGCTCCCCTGTTGCTGCCATATTTCATCCCAGTTACAGGACTGGAGAGATGCTATTTAAAGAGAACAATGGGGAGGCCGAAAGTGGCCGAAAGTGGCCGAAAGTATCACGATCTTTTGGGTCGGTTGAGTACTTGGACTAAGAATGTCACGGAATCCCATTTATACGCTTATGCAATCCCTCATCCAATGGTCCCTAAGACGCTGATCCAATCCGTTCTCATCGCATCAGCGGTCGCCACCATCATCGCGTCAGGCCTTTCCCTCGATCCCAGCGACGGATCGGAGGATAGCTTCGTGATAGATGGGATCGGCTACAGGATCGTATCGGATTATGGGGTCGAGGCCTACCAGTTCGATGAATTCCTCACGGAGGCGATCTTTCCCCCCACCGTGGTCCACAACGGCGAAATATATGCGGTCGTCAGTCTCTACTCCACTACAGTGCACAATTTCGAATATATCTATATCCCTGACACCGTTACAAAAATCAACAATTTCTATGATGAGCTCGAATTTGCGCAACGCATCGATATATCTGCTTTTAACCCCGTGTTCGCATCCCAGGACAATGTTGTATACTCTGCCGACATGAGTCAATTGCTGAAGTACCCGAACATAAAATCCGATCCTACCTTCATTGTCCCTGACTTTGTATCTTCCATAGGGGAGAGGGCCTTCGATTACAACCTGAATATCCAGGAGATCTGGATCGGCCCCAAGGTACAGGAGATCGGGGATGAAGCGTTCCTAGGGTGCCAAAACTTGAAACGGATCAACCCTACGGAAATCGGCAACACGCTCCCCGAAGGGCTTCTAACGATCGGAGCGATGGCCTTCGAAGACACGGGGCTTGAGGACATAAATCTACCGGATAGCCTCCGTTTGATCGGAAACTATGCCTTCTTCAATAGCAAGATCAGGAGCCTATCGATCGGCTTCAATACGACCTCCATCGGCGATTCGGCATTCAGCAACTGCACCAATCTGGAATCGATATCCTGTGGCAGCCCGCAATTCTATGCGGAAAACGGCGTGCTCTTCAAGAACGATTTTGTGACCGATTCGCTAGTGATGCTCACATATGCGGCCGGAAAAAAGGAACTCAGCTACACGATACCGGAAGAAGTGACCGATATCAAATCGCATGCTTTCTATGGGAACAATTACCTCGAAGAGCTGACATTTCCGAGCTCGATGCTCCTTGTACCTGCGTACTCCATCCAGTATGCAGAGGCCCTGAAAAGAGTCGAGCTATCGAATTCCATCCTTTCGGTGGAGGATTACGCATTCGTAGGCTGCCGTAGCCTGGAAGAGATTGTGTGGGGGGCCAACGTCGTTTACATCGGGTATGCTGCCTTCGATAGCACGCATCTCTGCGAGCTCGTCATCCCAGATTCGATAACGAGCATCGACAATAGCGCATTCTGCAGGAACTATGACCTTACGCACGTGTACATCCCGGCAAGTGTGCAATATATGGGCCGCGGAGTCTTCTCGGAGGACGTCTCTATCGCGAACATTGAGTTCGGCGGTTCCGCACCTCGCATGTCCAGAGACTGCCTGTCCATCATCGAAGACGGGAGCGACCCTTTCGTGCTCAACCTCACCGTTCAAAAGGGATTCGTTCTTCCCGACAGTGCTCTTGGCGATTACACCATTGCGAACATATATGTGGAGGGACTGCTCCCGTACCCGTACGAGAATCTTTTGGTCGCCCTACTCTGTCTGGCAATCGTGATCCTGATATTGCGGTTCGTGAAGGACGTCTGAGAGAACGACCGGGCACATGCCACTGTCGCTGGCGCTTCCCCACCCCATAGGAAATGCTTAGGTTGCCATCATCTCGACCTGAGCCGAGATGCATACCACCCCATTTATAGGAATAAGTGATGCGGAGTCACATGGGCCCTAAGACATTGGCTATATGCGCCGCATTCGTCTCAGTGGTCGCTATAATCGTCGTACAGGGCCTTTTAACGGATTCCAGCAACGGCGAGGAGGAGGAGGGAGAAAGTTTCGTGGTCAATGGGATCCACTACAGGACCTTGACGCAGGATACGGTGGGGGCCTATGACTACGACGACCTGCTCGAAGAGATCGTTTTCCCTCCATATGTGATCTACAAAGGCAACACTTATGTCGTTGACAGCATCGGTTGGGACGGTTACCACGAAAAGGTGTTCAATTACATCTACATACCGGAGACCGTGACATCCATCGTCCAATTCACCTGCGAGCTCGAGATAGCGGTTCTCATAGAGATCTCTCCCCTCAACCCGCAGTTTATGTGCCAGGATAACGTGGTGTATTCGGCGGATATGACCCAGTTGATACTCTACCCATACACTAAGACGGATACATCCTTCACGATTCCCGAAGATGTATCGTCCATAGGAGAAAATGCGTTCGCCGATAACTATTGTCTTGAAGAAGTATGGATAGGCAGCAACATACAGGTGATCGAGTATGGAGCATTCCTGAACTGTAGAAACCTGAAATGGATCAACCGCACATCCATCGGCAACACGCTCCCCGAAGGGCTCTTGGCGATCGAGGCGATGGCCTTCGAGTCCACGGCCCTTGATGACATCCATCTTCCCGACACCCTACATTATATCGGAGAGTTTGCTTTCTATGACACCGAGATCGAGAGCCTATCCATCGGTATCAACACCGCCTACATCGGAGATAATGCGTTCGGCTCTTGTACAAAACTGGAGACGATATCTGCCAATAATGCCTACTACTGTGGGGAAAACGGCGTGCTCTTCAAGAACCATCCGGAGACCAGTGAGCGCACACTCATCCAGTACGCTGCCGGAAAAAAAGATCCCGTTTACAGGATACCCGAGGAGGTCACCAACATCGGGCCGCTAGCCTTTACCGGCGTCCAGTACCTGGAAGAACTGGTATTTCCGTACTCGATGACCATTGTCCCCCCGATGGCCATCCAATCTGCGACCTCTCTGAAGAAGATCGTCCTGACAGATTCCATCCTTTCGGTGGAGGAGAACTCATTCTACAGATGCCAGAATCTGGAAGAGATCGAATGGGGATCATACATCACTGCGATCGGAAGCTCGGCCTTCTCCTCCACCAATCTCACCAAACTCGTCTTACCGGACTCTGTACAATATATCGGGAATGACTCATTCTCTGGAATCCCTGAACTCAAATCCGTGTACATACCTGAGAACGTGAAGTATCTGGGCAGCTATCTCTTTTCGCAGGACTTCGCTATAGGGGATATCGAGTTCGCCGGTCCCGCACCCCGCATGGCCTCGATGTGCCTCTCCATCAGCGAAGAAGATGAAGAACCTTTCATGCTCCATATCACAGTCCAAAAGGGATTCGTCCTCCCCGACGGTGCTATTGACGATAATACCATCCTGACCATGGATGTTAAGGGACAGCTCCCTTATCCTTACGAAAATCTCATAGTCGTCGTACTGTGCCTGGTGGCCGTGATTCTGATATTGCGCTTCGTGAAGGACGTCTGACCGAACAACTGTCGGACAGGTTTCGTTACCGCTGGATCGGCCCATTCTCCCTTCGGACATGGCCCCTTTTTGACGATCGCCCCTCTGCCTCTATCGGATGGTAGACCACTCCATTTATAATTTACAAGCTGCATGAAGTCGCATGGCCCCTAGGACGTTGACTAAATATTCGGTCTTCGCCTCAGTGGCCATTATCTTCATCGTATCGGGCATCTTATCGGATTCCGGCGATGGTCTCGACAAGGATTGTTTCGCAGTCGACGGGATATGCTACCGTATCCTATCGGACGACACAGTGATGGCCTATGAATACGATGATTTTCTACCAGAGATCATCCTCCCTTCGCATGTGGTCCACGATGGTATCACATATGCTGTAGTGGATTTCTATATTATTGCACACGATCGGTTTGAGCACATTTATATCCCGGATACGGTGACAACGCTCGAATACAGAACCGATATCCGTATAGTTAACTGGATAGAGATATCTCCCACCCATCCCAAGTATACATCCCAGGACGGCGTGATATATTCCAAAGACATGAGTCGGCTGATAGTCTATCCAACCACAAAGATGGATTCATCCTTCACGATCCCGGAAGAGGTAACGTCCATAAACAAATATGCGTTCATGAGCAACCATTATCTCGAAGAAGTAACGATCGGCGACAACATACAGGTGATCGGGGATTGCGCATTCATGTCCTGTAATAACCTGAAATGGATTAACCGTACATCCATCGGCAACACGCTTCCCGAAGGACTTCTGGCGATCGGAGCTCTGGCCTTCGATTCCACCGGACTTGAGGACATCCACCTGCCCGATTCGCTCCGTATGATCGGAGACAATGCGTTTAGTTACAGCCACATCAAAAGCCTGCACATAGGTTCTAGCGTGACCTTCATCGGAGAATACGCATTCGGCTCGTGCTCAGAGCTGGAGTCCGTAACCTCCGACAACTATCGTTTCTATGTCGAGGACAACGTACTATTCGAGACGGATGCTTCATCCACCCAGCTCAAACTGATTATGTATCCGGCTGGAAAAATGGACGACAGCTATAAGATACCCGAGGGGGTCGCCGAGATTGCACCGTATGCCTTCGAAGATTCCGTGTATCTGGAGGAACTCATATTTCCGAATTCGATGTCCACCGTCCCCACCTATTCCTTGTTCTTTGCTCAATCCATAAAAAGGATCGTCCTGTCGGATTCCATCCTTTCAGTAGAGGATTCCGCATGCTACGCTTGCAGTCTGGAAGAGATCGTGTGGGGGGCCAACGTCACTGCGATCGGAAGCTCGGCCTTCGAATGGAACTATTTTGTCGATCTCGTCATCCCGGATACGATACAGAGCATCGGCGACCAAGCATTCGCGTATAACTACGACCTTTCATACGTTTATGTGCCGGATGGTGTAAGGTACATGGGCAGCAAGGTCTTCCTGGAGGACTTCTCTATCGAGAACATAGAGTTCGGCGGTTCCGCACCGCATATGGCCGGAAATTGTCTCAACATCAGCGATGATGAATACATCCCTTTCGATCTGCATCTCACGGTCCAAAAGGAATTCGTTCTCCCAGACAGGGTCCTGAACGATGCCACTACCCTGATCATAGATGTACAGGGGCTGCTACCGTACCCTTACGAGAATCTCATAGCCGCCCTGCTATGCGCGTTAATCGTGGTGCTGATATTGCGCTTCGTGAAGGATGTCTGACGGAACTGCTGTCGGACACAAGCGGCCATCGGCTACGCCCAAATCTAGATGTCATACCCCATTTATAGGTATAAGTTATGTAAAATCACATGACCTCTAAGGCGTTGGCTCAATATGCCGTCTTCGTCTCAGCGGTCGCCATCATCATCGCATCGTGCCTCCTATCAAGTAACTGCGATGGGTCCGAAGAGGATTGCTTCGTCGTTGATGGGATATACTATCTTATCCTATCGGACAATGCGGTGGAGGCCTATGACTTCGATAAGCTACTCCAGGAGGCCATCATCCCTTCGCATGTGGTCCACGATGGCATATCGTATGCCGTCGTAAGCCTCAATAGCCTTTACAGAACACAGCCGTTCGAGTACGTCTACATACCGGATACCGTGACATCGATCGAAGGATTCATAGATGAACTCAATAGAACGAACCGCATAGAGATCTCCCCTCTCAACCCTCAATATGCATCCCGGGACGACGTGATATACTCTAAAAATATGACGCAACTGCTCCTCTATCCGTTGACAAAGACGGATTCGTCCTTCATGATTCCCGAGGAGGTGTTGTCCATACACAGATATGCGTTCACCAGCAATAAGTATCTGGAGGAAATTACAATCGACGGCAGGATACAACTGATAGAGAATGGAGCATTCCAGGACTGTAGCAACCTGAAATGGATCAACCGTACATCCGTCGGCAACACTCTGCCCGAAGGACTCCTGACGATTGGAACATCGGCCTTCTTAGGCACAGGACTAGAGGACATATGTCTGCCTGATACCCTCCGTATGATCGGGCAAGATGCATTCGGTTTCAGTAGCATCAAAAGCCTGCACATAGGTTCAGGCATCACGTTCATCGGAGAAGCGGCATTCTGCTCCTGCTTGGAACTGGAATCGATCACCTCTACTAGCTACTACTTCCATGTAGAAGACGATGTGCTGTTCAAGAGGGATTTTGAGACCAACCAACTGATTCTTATCACATATCCGGCCGGGAAGAAGGATACCAGCTATAGGATACCTGAAGAGGTCATCGGGATTGCACCGCTTGCCTTCCATGGTATCGCATACCTCGAAGAGGTCATATTTCCGCACTCGATGTCCACGGTCCCCACGCATTCCTTCTTCTATGCGCAATCTCTGAAAAGGATCGTCCTATCGGACTCTATCCTTTCGGTGGATTATTCTGCGTTCTACGAATGCAGCCTGGAAGAGATCGTATGGGGGGCCAACATCACTTCGATAGGGAGTTCGGCCTTCGAGTGGAACTGTCTTGTCGACCTTGTCCTCCCGGACACGATCCATACCATCGATGACCTTGCCTTCGCCAGAAACTTTGACCTTTCGCACGTATTCATACCGGATGGCGTGAGATATATGGGCAACAGAGTCTTCGCGGACGACACCCTTATCGAGGACATAGAATTCGGCGGTTCCGCACCGTATATGGCCAGGAACAGCCTCTCCATAAGCGATGATGAATTCGATCTTTTCGTACTGCATCTCACGGTCCAAAAGGGGTTCGTTCTCCCCGACAGAGCCCTGGACGACCACACTGCACTGGTCTTGGACATAAAGGGATTGCTCCCATACCCCTACGAGAATCTGATAGTCGTCCTGCTGTGCGCAATCATCGTGATGTTCATACTCCGCTTCGTGAAGGACGTCTGACCGGAAGCGTCGGATCAGATCGCCTGATCGCCGGAACTGGACAGAGTATGGAGGGGGATGACGCCGCTACGGCGTATCCCCGTATGAAAATGATTGGAGGCAGAACCTCCATGAACTGTTTACGGGGAGAGTCTGCTGGGATCCCTCGGGAAGAGGATGGCCTCCCTTATGTTGGGAAGGTCCAGCATCTTCACCAGTAGCCTCTCGATACCTATGCCCCATCCGCCGTGGGGAGGCATCCCATACCTGAAGGCATCCAGGTAGAATCCGAAATCGTTCGGGTCCAACCCCTTCTTCTCCATCCTCGCCACGAGCCGGTCGTACCTGTGCTCCCTCTGGCCCCCGGAGGATATCTCCTGCCCCTTGTAGTCCAGATCGAAGGCGTACGAGAACTCGGTGCCATCCTTCTCCATGATGTAGAAGGGCTTGGCCTCCTCCGGATACTCGACGATGAAGTACATCTCCTTCCCTTTCTTCGCCATATAGTCGCCGACGATCTTCTCCCCTTCGGTGCCCAGATCGTCCCCGTTCTTCAGAGGCAGCCCTCCGTCGTTCACGATCTTCAGGCACTCGCTGTAAGTCAGCTTGGGATACGGGCGGGACGGCACGACTATGTCCTTGCCGATCGCCTGGAGCTGCTTCTGCCCCTTCTCCTTCAGGCCGGTGATCACATGGTCGATAATCGTCTCGATCATGTCGAGGACATCGTCCATGCTCTGGATCCAGGACATCTCTCCGTCGAAGGATATGAACTCGGTCACATGGCGGTTGGTGTTGGACTGCTCGGCACGGAAGGCTGGAGCTATCTCGAAAACCCTGTCCAATCCCGTGGACATGAGAACCTGCTTGTAAAGCTGGGGGGACTGCGACAGGAATGCGTCCTTATCGAAGTACTTTATCTTGAACAGCTCGGCGCCGCCCTCCGCTCCCGCGGCGGAGATCTTCGGGGTGTACACCTGAGTGAAACCGTTCTCCCTGACCGCCTCTTCGATCAGGGCGACCATCATGGACTTGAGCTCGAAGATCGCCTTGATCTCGGGCTTCCTGAGGTCCATGAACCTGTTGTTCAGACGGGTATCCATCTCGACGTTGACCTTGTCGATCACACCCATGGGCAGGGGCACCCCGGCCTCGCTGTGAAGCTGGTATGATGCAGGTATAACCTCCAATCCCAATGCCGTCTGGTTGCTCTCCTTGACCTCTCCGGTTATGGAGACGACCGACTCCCTGGAAAGCGAGGTGAGCTTCTCGAAGAGCTCGGGATCGATCTTCTTCTTGGGCATGGTGATCTGGATCACCCCGTGCCTGTCACGGAGCTGGAGGAATGCGATACCTCCCATGTTCCTTATGTCCTGCACCCATCCGCTGACGGTGACGGTCCCGTCGCCAACGGCGATGCTGCTAGAATCCTTGAAAGCTGTCATTGTATCACGTGAGTGTTAGGTTGTTATTATCACTTCTTCTTGCCCTGGTTGGCCACCGCGTTCATCTTGGCATTGACCGCATCCTGGTCCCCCAGGTACCTCTTGGAGACCACCTTGAAATCACGGTCGAACTCATACACCAGCGGGACGCCGGTAGGGATGTTGACGCCCACGATCTCCTCGTCTGACACATCCTCGAAGTACTTGACCAGCGCGCGAAGGGAGTTCCCATGGGCTGCGATGATGACCCTGTCCCCGGCGAGCATCCTGGGTCTGATCACATCGTTGAAGAACGGCACGGCCCTCGCCACGGTGTCCTTGAGACTCTCCGTAAGCGGGAGGAGATCCTTCGGCACACCGCGATACTGCTCCTGAAGTGCGGGATTCCTCTCGTCATCATCCGAAAGGGAGGGCGGAGGTATGTCATATGACCTCCTCCACTTCTTGACCTGGTCCTCGCCGTACTTCTCCGCGGTCTCGGACTTGTTGAGTCCCTGCAGGGCGCCGTAATGGCGCTCGTTCAGCTTCCAGGTCTTGATGACCGGCAACCATTCCCGATCCATCTCTCCCAGTGCCAGGTTGAGGGTGTGGATTGCACGTTTGAGATAAGAGGTGTAGCACACGTCGAAGTCGAATCCTTCCTCCAGCAGGAGTCTGCCGGCCGAGACGGCCTCGGACCTGCCGGTATCGGAAAGGTCGACGTCCGTCCACCCGGTGAATAGATTCTGCTTGTTCCATTCGCTCTCTCCGTGGCGGAGGAGCACCAAAGTCATGTTGCCTGTCATGATGACCACCCATTGCCCGTTTCGTTTATACTGTTATTGTTCGCATTGCCATCCGGTGTGACCGAACGGGGACCTTCGACAACTACCGGAGACCAGGCGTAGGAACGCCCTTCGGGATAACCGATTGGATTTGGACATAGGCCAAAACTTGACATAATGGTGGCCATTTCGCATCTTAGTTCGCTATATCTCATACGAAACGTACGAATGTCGAACTTCTTCGTTCCGTTAAGTTTAGAGGATTTTTATAGAAGTCAGACTATAGCAGCAACAATACAGGTTGTTAAACATGTCTGCAGAAAAAGTCACAGTTTCCATCATCAAGGCTGATGTGGGATCCGTTGTTGGACACGCAAGGCCCCACCCCTCGATGCTCGATGCTGCCAGGGACGTCCTCAAGGACGCACAGAAAGCAGGTACAATAGAGGATTTCTACGTCACACGCGTCGGTGATGACATCAACCTCTACATGACACACTACAAAGGCGAGAACAACAGCGATGTCCACGGAGCGGCATGGGAGTGCTTCCAGCAGGCCACCAAGATCGCAAAGAAGATGAAGCTGTACGCTGCCGGACAGGACATCCTTACCGACGCTTTCTCCGGAAATGTGAAAGGCGCCGGCCCCGGCTCCGCTGAGATGACCTTCGAGGAGAGGGGTTCCGAGCCCCTGCTCTTCTTCATGGCCGACAAGACCGAGCCTTCCGCATACACCCTCCCGCTCACAAGGATCTTCATGGACCCGTTCACGACGACCGGTCTGGTCATCGACAAGAGGGCCAAGCAGGGATTCGACTTCGAGATCCAGGATGTCATGGACAACAAGAAGGTCGTGATGTCCGCTCCCGAGGAATCATGGAGCATCCTGTCCCTCCTGGGCGACACATCCAGATACGCGATCAAGAGGGTCATCTCCAGATCCGGAATCGGACCTGCCGCCGTCGTCTCCACCGACAAGCTGAACATGACCGCCGGCAGATACGTCGGTAAGGACGATCCCGTCTGCATATGCAGGTGCCAGTCCGGACTGCCTTCCGTCGGAGAGTACACCCAGCCGTTCATCAACAACACGATGCTCGTGGCAGGATGGATGAGGGGATCGCACATCGGTGCATTCTACCCCTGCTCCCCCGAGGACTCCGACCCCACATACTACGACGGACCCCCAAGAATCTGCTGTCTCGGATTCCAGCTCAACGACGGAAAGCTCCAGGGTCTCGAGCCCTATGGGGCCAAGAACGGCGAGCACATCCCGGTCGACTTCTTCGGCACCTCCACATTCGACGAGGCCCGCAAGAACTCCATCAAGGCCAGCAAGTTCATGAGGTCCCAGGGACCGTTCGTGCCCTCCATCCTCAGTGCAGAGGAGATGGAGTACACCTCCAGGCCCGAGGTCCTCAAGGAGCTCACCGACAGGTTCGTCTCCCTCGACGACGAAGATAAGCCCAAGAAGGGTGCTTGCTGCTGCAAGAAAGCCGACGTTGAGTGAATCAGATGAGTGCCAAAGGCCCCGCGATAATAATCAACTTCAAGGTGTACTCGGAGATCGAGGGCGAGGGCTCCCTTAGGCTTGCCCGCATATGCAACGACATAGCGGACGAGACGGGTGCCAACCTAGTGGTCTGTCCCCCCATGACGGAACTGTCCTACGTGGCGGACCAGGTCGAGATCCCCGTTTATTCCCAGAACGTGGACCCGCGCAAGCCGGGTTCAGGTACTGGCTTTGTCACACCTTCGCTGGTCAGATCTGCAGGTGCCAACGGCACGCTCATAAACCATTCAGAGCACAAGCAGCCCGCGGACGCCGTGGGCTCCTGTGTATCCTTATGCAAGGACCTTGGTCTCGTGACCTGCGTCTGTGCGGACACGGTCGCGATAGCCAAGGACCTTGCCATCTTCTCCCCGGACTATATCGCAGTCGAACCTCCGGAGCTCATCGGGGGCGACATCTCGGTTACCACTGCGAACCCGGCCATTGTATCGGACACGGTGGATGCAGTCAAGTCCGTGGACAAGGGCATCAAGGTCCTCTGCGGCGCCGGTGTCAAGAACGGGAAGGATGTCCGCAAGGCCGTCGATCTGGGTGCCGAAGGGGTCCTCCTCGCCTCCGGAGTGGTCAAAGCATCTAATCCAGATGCCGTGATCCGCGACCTCATCCGTGACGTATGAGCGTCACGCTCTTTTACCACCTATCCGATTTCATGGCATGAAAGTCCTCCGCGCAGTACCGCTGGCCCTTCTGGCCATCCTGGCCTGTTTCATCCTGACGTCCGATGCGGATGCATCCAGCGACGTCGTGCAGCTCAGCGAAGTCAACCCCTACGGAGACGACGAGGGCATATCCCTGCACAACTACGGCAGCACAGATATCGATCTCCGCGGATACAGCATCACCGACAACCCATCGAAAAAATCCAACGAAGGCATCATCACCTTTTCCGAAAGACTGATCCTCCATGCCGGAGAGACGCTCACATTCTGCAAGGGGGCCGTGAAGGACTCTGCATACCAGGGACGCCATACGACCTATTACAACGGAGAGAAAGGAATCTCATTCTCTAGCAAATTCGCCCTGAAAGATAGCGGGGATGACGTATACGTATTCAAAGGTGAGACCGCCGTGGACGCATTCTGCTACGGGAACGTCACCATCGCCGACCAGGGACTGTGGTCCGGGGACTCGTTCAAGACCAAGAAGGAATTCTACGCCATCAAGATCGTCGCCGGCGGGATGTCCGCATCGGCCTGGAAGAACACCAGGCCAGGGATGACCGAATTTTTCTTCGACCCATCTGTGGAGTACGATGCCAAGGTCACACCCTTCGTATTCCCGGACAACAAGGGGATACCTGTCTACGACGCCCTCGAGAATGCACAGAAGTCCGTCATGATCGCCATCTACATCCTATCGTCCAAGAACACCCTGGCATTGCTGTGCGAACTGGAGAAGAGAGGCGTGGATGTGACGCTGATGGTGGAGGGCTCCCCGTTGGGGGACTTTAAGCCGATCGACTATGCACACGAACTGCAGTATCTGGTGGATTGCGGGGCAGAGGTCCTCTTCATCGGAGCGGATAACGACAGGTTCGTCTACCACCATGCGAAATACTGCATCATAGATTCCGAGAAGGTCATCATCACATCGGAGAACTGGACCGTCGACAACATGAACGACCGTTACATCAACGACCCTACGGTCGCCAAAGGGAACCGCGGCTGGGGAGTCATAATGGAAAGCAAGGAATATGCGGATTTCATGACAAGCGTGTTCCTGAACGATTCCTCACGCGACTACGGCGATGTCGCCCTCTTCACGGACATCGTCCATGGTGTCACCCCCACGGTCCTGACCTACACATCCCCCAAATACAGGGACCCTATCCCGCAGTACGATGTCACCGTCACCCCTCTCCTGTCGCCCGACAGCTCATGGGATGCGACCACATATTACGTCTCCAATGCGACGTCCAGAGTGTATTCGCAGCAACAGAGCCTCACGCTATCTCTCCTGGACCCTGATGTCTATTCCCCCATCTCCCTCATGTCCGAGAAGGCCAGAGCCGGAGTCGACACCAGATTCATCCTAGAGGACAATGGAGACGATGCCACCATCAGCACCCTCAATGCATCATTGGGCATCAAGACCGCGGCCATGGGCACCCCCTATGTGCATAACAAGGGAGTCATCTGCGACGATACGGTGATAGTGAGCTCCGTCAATTGGACCCTCACGTCATTCGATAGCAACAGGGAGACCATGGTGGCCATTCACTCGAAGGAGGTCTCGGACCGCTATGCGGAGACGTTCATCTACGACTTCGATAAGAACTACAAGTACTCCGGTCTGAACGTACGCTTCACCGAATTCTCCAAGACCTATCCATATACCGACAGCATCACCGTGGCGGTAGAGGTGGAGCAGGAGGGCACATTCCTATACTATTGGTATCTCGATGACGAGAAGAAGATAACCGACGACCCGAGGACGGTGCTGGCTGTAACCGAGGGCAATCATATGCTCAGGGTTGAGGTCACCGATACGGACGGCAATATCGGATATGTTGAATCCAGTTTCACGGTGCAGAGCGCCCAACCCAGCGGAGGCATATCCTTGTCTGACCTGATACCCTATCTGCCCTATATCGCCCCCATCCTATTGATCCTGTTTGCCTTGGGCTTCGCGATCAACAGGATAAGGAAAGGAGGCAAATGAGTTGATAATCTGTCGCGGCATGACCATCGCGGACGCTCCCAGCGTCTTCGCGATGCTGTCGGACAATCTGGACGGAGCGTTCAGCCTGGATGTCATCGAGTACTTCATCATGATGTGGCCCGAGGGACAGTTCGTGGCAGAGGACGTCACCGGAAGGATCGTCGGCGCCCTGTGCGGGAACCGCATGAGCGAGACCCGCGCATCGATCCCCCTTTTCGCAGTATCCCAGAAGTATCGCAACCAGGGCATAGGCACAAGACTGTATGAGTCATTCCGCACCAGATGCCACATGTCAGGCTTCACAGAGATACAGTTGGAACTGCGCACCACCAACAAGGACGCTTTCAGGCTGTACACAAGATGGGGCTTCTCCGTTTTCGAGGAAGTCCCATCCCTTTACGGTCCCGGGCAGAACGGCTTCAGGATGCTCGTCAGGATCGGTCGCGTCTCATCGTGACTATAACATAGACGGCGGCAGCGATGACCGAGATGATCGCCGCGATGAACCAATACTCTATCTCCGAGATCTCGGTCACCGGGACGGTAGGGGTCTCGACGGGCTGATCGGAACCTTCGGCCACATATTCGCGGAGATAGAACATGCTGTCTATCCCTGCATCGAACTTGAGCGTGTCCTCGTATTCCGCCATTCCCCTTATGTCATACTTACCCGTGGCGGTGTTGTATACGTATACCGCAGTGCATCCCTCGCCGTCCACGGGGACCTTGACATCCACCTTGCACAGGCTGAGGGTGAGCTTGTCGATACCCTTGATCTCCAGCCTGTAGGAATCGAAGAAATCCCCTGCAGCACCAGTACAGATCAGGGTTATCATCACCTGATCGGCGAATATGCGCTGGGAACCGGAGATGGTTATGTCCACGAAGAGGTCGTCAGGCATCTGAACAAAGATGCTCTCGACAGGATAGATGGATGACTGCTCGATGACCACGGATGTGGTCTGCGACATGACGTCTATGACGGAGACCGGTGTGGAGTAATAGATGTAGTCCGTAACGAACCCTATGCCGTCTATGTCGCCATTGACGGTGGAACCGGGCCTGGACTGGATGATGGAGTTGTTCAACAGCCTGCCCTGGACATCCAGGGTGCCGGAGACGATCACATCGTTGGAATTGATCATCGACGAGCCCTTCGAGACCAGGAACGTCCCTTCGGCCTGGATGAGGAACTTCGTGTTGATCGAGAAGACGCCTCCCGCAGGGAGGGTGGCCGAGGAGATGGGCCCCCAGAGCCCGTCATCGGCATATACGGACCTGTAGGACTTGCCGTAATTGAATGTGTCCATCAGCGACTCGGGATAGGGCGACTGGCCTATGACGTAGTCGTTGAAATGGTATGCCTGAGTGTGGCGTTCGTTGAGGAATGCCGTGTCGTTGTAGACGGTCACGTTGGGAGCATCGATGAGGATCATATGGATGACCTCGCTGGACACGATCTCGCCGTTGCACAGGACACGGGGGATGTTGAGGATCCCTCCGCCCATGATGCAGCTGTCGACCTTTGCAGAGTTGCTGATCTGGACGGAGACATCGCCGCTGACGTAAGAGGTGGCCATTGTGGACAATGTCCTCCTGGACGTATGCTCGGTGTTGGCGCCGAGGCACAGGTAATCTATGTGACCGGAATTGATGACGTATTCCAGATACCCGATCTTAGAGGCGATGTTGGCCATGTAGCCGATGGAGGCCCCGTAGACCTTGACCTTGACACTGGAGTACTTACCGTTCTCCCCGGTCGTGTAAAGCCTGTTGACGGTCATCCCGCGGTCCAGGGTTATCTCGTAGCTGCTTATGGCGACCATGACCGATGTGGGGTTGATTAGGTCGATGGAACCCGCCTTCAGGTCTAGGGTGACGCTACGTATGGGCGACGGCATGACATCATAGGAAGTGGCAAGATACTTGGTGACGGATTTCGAAACCGAAAGAAGGGAGAAGGAGGATATCTTCCCGCCGTACATCTTGAAATCGAGCACGACGCCGGAATTCAGCGCCTGCTTGGAATCCACGTTGAAAATCGTGAGCCTCTTCACGTTGGCCCCGTCGAAGACTACCTTGAACGTCCCCTGCACCGTGGACAGGTCGCGGAGGACGAGATCGGTGTTTCCCCTGTATATCTCGGTCAACCACCTGGTCGAACTGTCGTCCGTCAGGTAGTTCCCGTACGCCTTGAAGGTGACGATGGTGACGCCTCTGTCCCCTTGGGTGATGATGACATCGGCATCCGGATAGTAGTCCTGCGGAAGGAGCACTACCGGATCGTCGTCGGCGGACGCCGAGGGCATAGCTGCAATGCCAGCTAAAACAGCGAGAGCTGACACAGCAAGAAGCAGAAATACCCCGAATCCGCGCATTGTGGCCACGATTGACCAAACCGTATTTGACCATTATTAAAGGATTGTCGAAAAAAATGTAAGGGGGGAACCCCTTACTGTGGTTTCAGGAGAACATGGAGTCATCCATGTGCTCTGTCTCGAAGTAGTAGCTTGAGCGCTCCTTCTGCGCGGACGAGACGTCCTTGGAAAGACCTTTGTTGTAGGAACCGTAGCGCTCCTTGATCTGTTCCTCCACACTGCGGGACCTTCTGAGGGCCCTGTCGATGTGCTCCCCGGTGATGAATTCGGCATCCTCGAGCACAGCGATGTCCCCGGCGGACCTGATGAGTCCTCCCAGCTCCCTCAGCCTGAGGGTGAGGGCGTTGTTCTGGTTGTCCAGCTTTGCACGCCTCCTGCCTTCGGTGATGATCTTCTCGACCGCATCGATGGTGGCATGGGGTATATGGCCGTCCAACTGGACCTCCTGAGCTACGAACTGGGCGTATCTCGCACGGTTGTGAGGGGTGTCAGGCATGGCGATGTCCACCAGCACCTCATATCCGTTACCGATGATCCTGGACCTCAGCGGGGAAAGGATATTCTCCAGGTCCTGGATGTTACATGCGGCGACCAGGATGAAATCGCAGGGAACCGATTCGACCTTGACGCTGGCTCCGGCGGACTGGGGGTTCCTTCCGGTGATCGGGAACTCCTTGTCCTGCATAGCGGTGAGGATGTACCTCTGAAGATCCTTCAGATGGGAGATCTCATCGATGAACAGGACACCCTCGTGGGCCTCGTGGATGGATCCGGCGACGATCCTCTCGTATGCGGGGGATCCGAGCTTCTCATGGCCTCCGTAAGGGTCGTGGCGCACATCTCCGAGAAGCTCGGTCTCGGAAGCTCCGGTGGCCAGGACGAAGGGGTTCCTCCTGAGCTTGACCAGGACCTTCTCCTTGCTGGTGCTCTGAAGCTCCGCCCTCTTGTCGATGGCGGCATGGTCGAGCTTGCGGATCTTGTCCCCGGCCCTCTCGAATATGACCTGTTCGTCGTTCCTGTCGCGGGTGGTGACCTTGTCCTTACCGGCGGTGACCTCGGGCATGGCAACGTCCATCAATCCGCCCAGGTTGTTCAATATGTCCTGGAACGGGTTGTTCTTGTTGTTGACCGTCTCCATCTTGCTCTGGTCGCAGTGAGGACAGGTAAGGTCCGTAGGGAGGGAGTAGCCTCCGCAGCTCTTGCACCTGTATCCCAGATGCTCCGCCACATTAGGCGGGGCCTCTTCGGGAGTTAGCAGTACCCCGATCGAAGCGGCCTTGATGTCCTCCTCCTTGATCACCTCTTCGGCGTCCAGGACGTTCAGGATAGGCCTCTCGGGGTTCTCGGGATTCTTGGCCACACGGATCTCGTGTCTGGGGGCCGGCAGGTTCATGGACAGTGCACGTGCGATCATGGACTTTCCGGTTCCCGGAGGGCCCACGAGGAGCAGGTGCCTGCGCTGCTTTGCAGCGATCTTCGCGAGTTCGATGGCTTCCTCCTGGCCCAGCACCCTGTCGAGGGGGTCGGAGGGGAGGAGGATTTCGGCCGTCGACTCGAGGGCCGCGACATCCTCCCATGTCTCTACATGCTTCTGTTCTGTCATGTTTATCAGACTAGATCCTCTTTGGTCCAGATGGTCACGTCGGCAGGCATCTTGGAGATGTTGCCCTTGCGGGTGCCGACGACCACCTTGATGTTCTTCTCGGACGAGACGTCGATGATCCTCTGGGAGATCACTCCGTCGAACACTATGGCCGACACGTCATCCCCGTCCTCCTTCAGAGAGTTTACGAGACTCTTGACAGCGACCTGGCGGATGATGTTGTTCTCCTCGTCCAGCACGTTGGCGTTGTGAGTGGTGGAAAGCTCGAGGAGCATATCGCGGTATGCCTCCTGCTCGGGAGTGAGCACCTTGTCGGTGATGAGCTTCTTTCCGCGGAGGGTCCTGGTCTTCGTCTTGGGCTTCTCCTCGGCAGCGGGTTCCTCAGCGGGTGCCTCCTCTGTAACAGGCTCCTCTGCGGGTGCCTCCTCAGGCTCCGAATCGTCGCTGATCGCAGGCTCTTCGGCAGCGGGTTCCTCGGGTTCGCCCTCGTAATCCTCGATGTCCTTGACCTTCCTCTTGGTGGACTTCCTGGGCTTCTCCTCGACGTCCTTGACCTTCCTCTTGGTGGACTTCCTGGGCTTCTCCTCGGAGAACTCCATATCATCCACGGGCTCGTCGACGACGGGCTCCTGGACCTCGGTGACGGGCTCCTCGGAATCCTCATCGACCTCGTCGGGGATCTCGAGCTCCCTCTCGATCTTCTCTTCCCTCTCCTGACGCTCCTCGCGCTTCTTCCTGTACTTGTCGAGGGCCTCGTTGTTGAAGCGCTCCTTGCGTCTATCGTCGCGGTCCCTCTGGTGCCCGTCGCGCCTGTCGTCACGGCCGTGACGGTCGTCGCGCCTGTCATCGCGGGAATGGCGGTCGTCGCCGCGTCTGTTGTCGCGGTCCCTGGAGCGGTCGCTCCTCTGGTCGCGCCTGTAATCCATATCGGGCTCGAACTTGTCGAGCTCGTCGAATGACTTCTCCTCGAAGCTGAGGTTGTTCATCTCCATGTACTGGTCCCCGGGGACCTTGTTGCGGAGGCACTTGACGATCTGCTTGGAAGAGAGCTCCTCGACCTCGTGGGCACGGGGTGCACGAGCGACGAAATCGACCTCGGCGACCTGGAAGAGCTCTCTCAGGATGAGCTCTCCGCCTCTGTCCCCGTCAGTGAATGCGGTAACGACCCTCTCCCTGGAGAGATCCTGCACGGTCTTGGGGATGTTGGTCCCCTCTACTGCGATGGCGTTCTTGATTCCGGCCTTCAGGAGGTTCAGGACATCGGACCTGCCCTCGACGATGATGATCGCCTCGGAATCCTTGACATTGGGTCCGGCTGGGCATCTGTCGGGTCCGTAGGTGGTGATCTCCTCGACCTGTACGCTCTGCTTGACGCTGTTCAGGAGGTTCGTGCTGGATCCTTCCGACTGCTTCATGAGCTCGTTGAGAAGCTCCTTCGCACGCTCGACGACCTTCTCTCTCTTGGTCACGCGGACATCCTCGATCCCGAGGACGTGCACCGATGCCTTGCAGGGCCCGACGCGGTCCACAGTCTCCAGTGCGGATGCGAGGATGACGGTCTCGACCTGGTCGAGGCTGGATGACATGTAGATGATTCCTTCGGACTTGCCTCCCTTGGTGACGGTCTCGACCTCTATCCTTCCGATCCTTCCGGATTTCTGAAGGTCCCTGAGGTCCAATTCGTCTCCGAGAAGGCCTTCCGTCTGACCGAAGATCGCGCCGACGACATCGGGTCTGTCGATTATTCCATCCGCGCTTATCTTCGCCTTAACCATGTATTTCGTTGCATTAGGATCAATATTCATGTGTACCCTCCATGGGTAATGAAGGAAAACCTGTCCCTGCCCTTTTGCATCCCAAACGCAACCGTTCTATCTGCGGTTACGCCCAATTTTTTAACCAAACCTAGGATTTTTCGTGTGTCGGGTCGGCGCTCCGTTGCCCGAATCCTTCAGCTTTCGTCATAGACGAGTGATGATCGTGATATTGTATGAGTGAACAGGGAATAGGTAACTCCCTGTTAACCACATTTTGGAAGTAGTATATAAAGCACATCCATTCTTAGTTAGCTCATAGGTATAATAAGGGCTCCTTTGAGGTCCTTGCACGCATCCGCCACCCTGTCATCACATGTGAACAGGAGCACCTGCATGTCTTCCGAGATCAGGGAGAGTGCGTTGCAGGCCCCCAGTTTGCGCTCGCTGTCGAACGGCAGAAGGACGTCGTCCAGTATCACCGGGACATCCCCGTTGCCCATCTCCCTGGCGATGGCCAGCTTGAGCGATAGCATGATCTGTGCACGCAGCCCGGTGCTCCATTGCTTGGAATTCTTCGTCATACCGTCAGAAATCACGGAGAGCTCCGACCTTCTGGGGTCGGTATCCAGACTGCATGTGTCCGACGTCATCATCCTGAGATAGCGGTCGGCGGTGGACATCACTCCCGGGCGCACGTTCAGGTACTGCTGCGAGCATGCCTCCCGCACTATGGCGGCGGACAGGATGGATACCGCCCCTTCGCGCAATATGCGGAGCTTCTCCTGACGAAGGACGCACATCCTGTCGATTAGGGAGTCCAGCTCCTCCGTGTCCAGGATGCTCTCGCACCGCTGCTTGAGCGACCCTATCTCCGAACTGAGCTCGGAGACCCTGTGCTTGTCTGTCTCGACCCTGCTTACTGCTGGAAGAGGTCTGTCGGGATCCAGACCGGAATCGGCGATGCTCTTCCTGAGGATAGAGATGCTGTCATCGACGGAGCGGAGCTCCGAGGTCTTGAGCAAGGCATCCCTGTAACCCTCCTCTCCTCTGAAACGGGTCAGGAAGATGGTCAGCTCCCTGTCATTCTCCATCGACGCCGTATACAGCTCGGTCCACCTGTCCTTCAGGGAATCCAGGCCGTTCAGCACGGATTCGACATCCGAAATGGCCCTCAACCGCCCCGATATCGATTGGTCAGGTATGCCCAAGGATGCGGACAGCGAAGCTACATCGTTCTCGTAGTTGCAGATCCAATCCTCATTCGCCTTCCTCTCCGGAGCCTCCTTGTCCCTGGTCAGGAACATGATGCCCACTCCTGCGACGGCAGCGGCCGCTGATGAGATCAGCCTGATCCAGAGATCTATCCCCGGGATCAGCATGATGGCCGCTATGGCGGCCGCCGCTCCGACTATGGGCAGCAGCCTCTTCCCTGTGTTCGGACGGACCTCCGAATAGGTCCTTGATCTGCGCTGTTCGTATTCGCTGCGCCCATCCAGGACGGGTCTGATGCGACTCCTGTTCCTGCGAGCGGCCTGTTCATCCCGCGAGGGAAGGCGAGCGACGAGTTCGGAACGGGATGAATCTATGGCCTCGAAAGCCGACTTGGCCTCCGATGCGGATCTGACCAGGACGTCGTGCGTCTCGATGTCCTTCCTTTCCAGCAACTGCGACTTGGACAATTCGGACCTTCTGGCCCTGAGCGTGTCCAACCGATCGAATGCGCTGCGCTGGGATTCGATACGGGCGTACTGCATGTTCGACCTCTCGGCCTCCCTGTTCGCCTCCTCGGCCTTTGCCAGCTCGGCCTCCAGGACCCCGATCCTGTCCTTAACCTGCGAGTAGGATTCCGCCTTCTCGCGCAGCTCGCCTATGCGCCTGTACAGCTCCTCCTGCTCCTTCGAGTTGTCGTTCAGCCTGGATTTGGAGGCATTCGTCTTCCCGATGGTGTCGGAGACATCCTGATCGATGGAAACGATGACGACCGGGATCGAATCCCCGCCGGGTATGGTCAGGAACCTTGACCTGATCTCCCCTTTGGACACAGGGTCCGAATCGTTGAGGCCGGTGGCGTCCATCGCGAAGATGGAGCGATAGATTGATGGGTCCATGGACTCCAGCGACCTGGGGGCCTCCCCTATGCGGGCGTTCTGCTCGAGGCGTACCTCACGGGTCTCACCACCCTCCTCATAGGTTATGCTCCCGCAATCCTTCTTCGAGCGTTCCGGATATTGGCCGCGCTTGGTGGTCGGGACCAGGACATGGCGCGCGAATTCCATGAGCGTGGTCTTCCCCGATTCGTTGGGACCGTAGAACACGTTCAGACCGGGAGAGAGTTCGAATTCCCTGTCCTTCATCCGGCCGAAGGACTCCACCTTGATCGACGTTATCCTCATCTGCCCGCCTCCATGCGCACAAGGCAATCCTTGGTGGCATCCGACACCAGGTTGCGCAGTTCATCCTCGGACATCCCCGAAAGGATATCCCTGTTCTGAGCCATCAGCCGATTCTGGCAGAGGATGTCCACTATCTCCGATGCCGAGAGCGACTCCATCCTCCTGCCGCACTGGATTATCGCGGCGCCCATGTCCTTGCCTTTGGACCGCGCCTCCATATCGATTGCGGGGGATGTCCTGACGATCATCTCCGAAATGATGATGTCCAGGCCCGATGAGAGTGCCTTCCCGACATCATCCGGGTCCGTCCTGAGGACGGTGTTCAGGTCCCCGGCGCCGGTGAAGGTGATTCTGCACACCGACCCCTTGTGGATGCGGCGGGACAGCTCTTCGCGGACCATGTTGAGGTCCTTGTCCGAGATGTCCACGGAGATGTTCTCCCATATGTAGGACTGGGTGGGGATGAACTCCATCGCGGACACCCTTCCGGAGGATACCGTGACTAGGTAGGCGCCCTTCTGGCCGGTCTCCTTGAAGCTGCGCCCCTGGATGTTCCCCGGGTACACCACGTACGGGTTCGAGGAAACAACGGTGCGCTTGTGTATGTGCCCGAGGGCCCAATAGTCCACCGACCTTCCGACGAGGTCGGACATGGAGCAGGGCGCGTAGGGGTAGCCTTCAGATACGGAATCGACATCGCTGTGGACGCAGGCTATGGTGAACAGTCCGGGGGACCCGCCGATCATGGATGCCAGGTTCCTCTCCTCGTGGGGTGTGGAGTAGCTGATGCCCACCACCTCCACGTTGTCGCCGACCTTCATCCTCTCCACCGACTGTCCGAACTCGTGGACGTTGTCCGGATACGGGATCGATGCGTCCCAGGAGGTACGGCTGTCGTGGTTCCCGCGACATATGAACACGGGGATCCCCGCCCTCGCCAGCTCCCTGGACAGCCACATGCGGGTGGAGGGCAGCTCGTTGTTATCGTCGTAGAGGTCGCCGGAGATGACCATGGCGTCGGCCCCTTTGGATATGGCGGCATCGACTATCCTCGAGAATGACTCCTGGACGGATGCCCTCATCCTCTTGGCCAGCTCGGAGTTCTCCAGGCCGAGCCCCTTGAAGCGCGAGCCCAGGTGCAGGTCCGCGCAGTGAATGAATTTGAAATCGTATCCCATCGTAGATGGACCCGAATCGGAGTATATGAACGAGACATCGGGGTGGTCGAAAGTGACCGTCCGGTCAACGGTGCATCCAGACTGCCACAGGTATTTAAATCACCACTTTCGGACCGAATCTGTTTTTAGCACATTAGCCGATACGTCCCCGGATAGCATGGAAAAGATCACGAAGAAGGTCAACGAGGAGATTTCAAGGGGCTGGTTGGGTCCCGACCGCTCATGCCCGTATCATCCCGCACATTTCACAGGACAGGACTGCTCCTTCTGCTACTGCCCGTTCTTCCCATGCAACGACACCACGTTCGGCTGGGAGCTCCAGGGCAGGCACGGACCGGTATGGAACTGCTCCGACTGCCTGTTCATCCACAGGACCCCCGTCGTCAAGTTCATCTATTCGGAGATCGAGAGGCTGGGCATCACGGATGCCAAGGACCCCCGCTTCGACGATATCTTCAGAGCGGCCAAGGATCGCTTCTGGAAGAAGGGCAAGGCCCTGATGGTCGTGGGGGCAACCTCCGATGCGGGGAAGTCCGTCACCGTGGCCGCCATCTGCAGGATCCTCCACGACAGGGGCTATCTCGTGGCCCCCTTCAAATCCCAGAACATGAGCCTCAACTCCAAGGTCACCAGGACCGGCGCTGAGATAGCCATGATCCAGGTCCTCCAGGCCAAGGCCGCCGGGATCACCAACCCGGATGCCCACATGAACCCCATCCTTCTGAAGCCCAAGGGCGATACCGTATCGCAGGTCATGGTCTGCGGGCAGCCCTTCGCCGACTACGATGTGGAGGGCTACTACAACGAGTTCGTCCCCGGACCCGGGAAGGACATCGTCAGGGAGCACGTGGAGTTCCTGAAGGACAGATACGACCTTGTGGTCATGGAGGGCGCGGGTTCCCCTGCGGAGATCAACATCTACGACAAGGACATCGCCAACATGCGGGCGGCCGAGATAGCGGACGCCAGCGTCATACTGGTGGTCAACGTTGAATGGGGCGGGTCGTTCGCCTATGCCGTCGGCACCGTGGAGCTGATCCCCGAGGAGGACAGGAAGCGGATAAAGGGCATCATACTCAACAACGTGAGGGGCGACGTCACCAGGATGAGGCCCGGGGCGGACGAGCTCGAGAGGATCATCGGCATCCCGGTGATCGGGATAATCCCCCATGCTGACGTGGTCCTGCCCAGCGAGGACTCCGAGGCCCTGAGGGGCGTTCGCACCAAGGGCGAGGGGAAGTCGCTGATAGGCGTCATAAAGTTCCCCCGCATGGCCAACTTCACCGACCTGGATCCCCTGTTCCTCGAGGATGTCTCCACCGTGTTCGTGGAGGGCCCGAAGGACCTGGAGGGCGTGGACGCCATTGTGCTGCCCGGCACCAAGAACACAATATCGGACCTTCTGTGGATGAAGGAGAACGGACTGTTCGACGCCATAAGAACCCTGTGGAAGACGATCCCGATCGTCGGCATCTGCGGAGGATACCAGATGATGGGCACGACCCTGGACGATTCCAAGGGCATCGAGGGCGGGAAGCCTGCGGTGCACGAGGGGCTGGGATTCTTCGACAACAGGACCACCTTCGGCGAGTACTCGAAGCGCATCATGCAGAACGAGGGCGCACTGGCCATGGGCAAGGGCGGATCGATCACCGGGTACGAGCTCCATATGGGGACCACGGAGGTCAACGAGAGCCCGCTGCTGTTCCTGGACAGGTTCCGCTCGGACCCCGAGCCCGAGGGCTCCGTCCGCGAGAACCAGCTCACCTTCGGCACATACCAGCACGGGATATTCGACAAGCCCGCCTTCAGGGAATACTTCCTGTCCTTCGTGAAGCATGACGATGCCCCGGTCGAGACCGGCAAAGCCGCCGACTACGACCAGATCCTCGAGGAGAACCTGGTGAAGCTGGCGGAGGTGTTCGAGGACAACATGGACGTGGAAAAACTGATCGACATCGCGGGGGTGAGGGAATGAGCATCCTCTTCCTGGGGACATCCTCCGGGGCCGGCAAGACCACCGTATGCGCCATGGTATGCAGATACATGGGCAGGAAGGGTGTGGATATCGCGCCGTTCAAGGGATCCAACCTCTCCCTCAACTCCATCGCCACCAGGGACGGCGGCGAGATAGGCATCGGCCAGGCCTTCCAGGCATGGGCCGCCGGGATCGAGCCGGAGACCGATATGAACCCCTGCCTGCTGAAGCCCTCCGGGAACGGCGTCATGCAGCTGGTCCTGAACGGCAGACCCTACGCGGACATCTCGAAGGACAGGCCGATGGACCGCGAGCTGGTGCTGGGAGAGGTGAAGAAGGCCTACGAAAGGATGGTCTCCAAGCACGAGATGGTGCTCTGCGAGGGGTCGGGATCCCCTGTGGAGCTCAACCTGATGAGCACCGACATCGCCAACACCGGGCTCATGAGGGCCACCGGGGTGCCGGCCATCCTGGTCGGGGACATCGAGAGGGGCGGCGTGTTCGCCGCCATCTACGGCACCTGGAAGCTGATCCCCGACGAGCTGAAGCCACAGATGAAGGGATTCATCATCAACAGGTTCAGAGGGGACGGTTCCATACTCGGGCCCGCCATATCCCGCATAGAGGACCTCACCGGCATGAAGTGCCTGGGCGTGCTCAGGTACGAGTACCTCAGATTCCCGGAAGAGGATTCGCTGTCGTCGTCGGATGGCAAGCTGGAGGGCAACGATGTCCATTCTGCGTTCATCGCCAATCTGGATGAGATGATATCCCACGCCGAGGCGGACGGCTTCGACTTCGATGCCTTGGAGAAGATGTGCGGGCTCCGATCATCCGCCCGATGCGACCCTGAGGGCCTTGACCACGGTCCCGCCCTCGATGACGGTATCCATGGGAACGGGTTTCCCGTCGATAAGATAAAGATAAGAATCGGGATGGAGACCATTCGAGGAGATAGCCTCCTGAATGGTCATTCCATCCTCCGTCGTGACTTCCTTTCCAGAGACCAGGATCATTCCCATGTGTCCTGGACTTCGTTCTCCGTATAAGCAGATGACGTCTCGATCCTGTTGTCGATAGAGAGATTGGGCATGCCCACTGTCTCGCAGGCGCCCTCCATGACACCCAGGATGTGGTGGAGGTAGTTGGGTATCCTGGGGAGAGGCGAGTAGAACGCCTTGATGATATCGTTGCTGATGGCAGGCATGTTGGTGCCAGTCGGGTAGACCTGCTCCCAGGGCGCGCCCTTGGCGTAGGTCATTATCTGCAGCTGTGAGGTGGAGTACATGTTGTAATAGATGGCGACATCCATCAGGAGCTGGTGGTCCTCGTGGCTGAACACGGAGACGTCGTAGTCCTTGTAGACCTTGATGGGCTCCCTCAATGCACCCTCGTAATAATAGTACAGCCTGGTGACGGCAGGACCGTCCGGATATGCCCTGATCTCGTCATCGAACAGGGGTCTGTCGAAGCGGCAGAGGCTCTCGGCCTGTGCGAAGTACAGGAACAGCTGCACGCGGGGCAGCGTCATGGGATCCACGGAACGGGAGTAGTAGTCAATGAAGAAGTTTGACACGTCGATTACTGAGTAGGTCACGGCTTTCACCTCAAATGTAATATGTTGATTAATCAATATAAAACCTTGGATTATATATCCAATGAACGGGCCTATTATTAGGATATTTACAGTGTTTATAAGCAATTTTATTGAGTTTTCAACATAATCGTGCTATAGAATGGCACGGTTGCCCCTGAAGCCGGCCGCCGGACCCGCTCCGGGGACAAGGCCGGCCCGGACGGGCGGATATCTAGAAGGCGGATCGTACCTCTAGGACAACCTGCGGAGGCTTGCGATGACTGCCCCCATCCGAAGTCGCTGCCGGTGACGGAGCTCCGATGACTTCCTATCTTCCCTATAACAGAGTAAGATGATGTCCTGCCTATACCTCGATGCGGCCCGCTCTCGGAGACCAGAGGGCACCTCTCTGAGGGTACCGACCCTTATCCCGGAGCATGCGCCCTCGGAACACCTGGCCAGATAGCGTCGGGATGTCCCTGCCAGTTCAGAAAATGATATATGATTGCCGAATTATAACCTCGACTGAGACACCAAGAGGTAATCGTGATGAGAAAGGAATACGAATCGTTCATAGAAGAGAAGCGTTCACTGTGCGTCAAGAATGATTCCTTCCAGTCCAGCGAATATTCCAAGTACGACGTCAAGAAGGGTCTGCGCGACTCCGAGGGGAACGGGGTCATCGTAGGGCTCACCGAGGTCTCCCAGGTCGACGGCAGCATAATGGTCGACGGCGTCAAGACAGAGGTCGAGGGCATACTCCGCTACCGCGGATACAGCATCGAGGACCTTACGCAGGGATTCCTCAACAAGAGGTTCGGCTTCGAGGAGGTGTCCTACCTCGTCCTGTTCGGCGAGCTCCCCTGCAAGGCGGACCTGGACGAATACGTCGATATCCTCAACAAGAACCGCCGGCTACCGAAGACGTTCACCAGGGATGTGATCATGAAGGCCGCCAGCAAGGACATCATGAACGCCATCTCCAGGGAGCTCCTTTTCCTCGGGTCCTACGACGAAGACGCCCTGGACAACTCCATCGAGAACGTCCTCAGGCAGTGCCTTTACCTCATCACCGTCTTCCCAATGCTCACGGTCTACAGCTACCACGCCTACAACCACTACATCAACGACCAGAGCATGTACATCCACAACCCCGACCCCACGCTCTCGGCGGCGGAGAACTTCCTCCGCATGCTCAGGCCGGACATGAGGTACACCAAGCTCGAGGCGACGGTCCTCGACCTGGCGCTTGTCCTGCACATGGAGCACGGCGGCGGGAACAATTCCACATTCACCACCAGGGTCACCACCTCGAGCGGTTCCGATACCTATGCCGTGATGGCGGCCGCGATGTCCTCTCTCAAGGGACCCAAGCACGGAGGGGCCAACCTGAAGGTCATGGACATGATGGCCGATATCAGGAAGCATGTCAGGAACCCGGACAACATCAAGGGCCTGACCGCATACCTCAACAAGATGCTAGACAAGCAGGCCTTCGACAACTCCGGACTGATCTACGGTATGGGGCACGCCATCTACACCAAGTCCGATCCCCGCGCCAACGTCTTCAAGTCGTTCGTGGCGGACCTGGCCAAGGAGAAGGGCCGCCTCAAGGACCTGAAGTACTATCAGAACGTCGAGGAGATCGCGCCCAAGCTGATCATGGAGCGCAGGAAGAACAGCAAGAGCGTCTGCACCAACGTGGACTTCTACAGCGGATTCGTCTACGATATGCTGGACATCCCCAAGGAGCTGTACACCCCGCTGTTCGCCACTGCCAGGGTAGTCGGATGGAGCGCCCACCGTATCGAGGAGCTCATCACCTCCAACAAGATCCTCAGGCCCGCGTACGTCAACATCCATGAGCCCAGAGAGTATGTCCCCTTGGAGAAGAGATGAGGGCCGGGGCACTTCCCCGTCCGTCATATAACATGCAACAGCACGCTTAAATCGTCAGGCACGGACTCATAGACCGTGCTATCCATGACATTGAGGAGTTTGGAATACGAGCTGGTAGTGGAGAGCGATGATGCCATAGGCAACCTGCGCTCCATTGTCGAGAAGGCGGGGAATGGAAGGGGCCCTTGCCCATCCCTCCGTTCGCAAACCTGCGAACCCTACCCTTTCATCATACCCCTGCGCTCTCTCAACGATTGGATACCACAGGACAGTCTCCGGGGGCTCCTCGAATCATTCTGCTCGGAGGACCCGGAGGCCACGGCCTTCCTGCGGACGGACGCCATCCATCTCGAGGAGGAATCCATCTGCCGCACGTACCTGTGCCTGAAGGCCGAGGGCACGTTCAGGACCTGCGGGTTCTTCACATTGGGAACGTCCCATATGCGCATCTTCCACCCGTCGCTGTGCGGGGCGCACAAGGGCGATGGGTTCCTCATCCCCACTTACCTCGTGGCGGATGCCTGTCCCGGCCTCGGATGCCCCATGACCATCGGCGACATGCTGGAATCCGCTCTGCGGATGATCCGCTGCGGCCTTCATGGGGCGGAAAGCAGATACGTGAGGGCGGACTGCAGGAGCGACCACAGGAGGTTCTACGAGGACGCGGGATTCGGATTCATACGCGAATGCGAGGGCCTGGACCAGATGATGGCCGTGATACGGGCCTGATGACACCGATATATACAGATTAGACCATCCAGTGCCCATGACCGACAGGGAGACTCTGGCAAACGAGAGGTTCGCATGCACGCCCAGGGAGCGCGCGGTGTTCGAAGCGGGGATCAAGCTTGCCACGGTCTACCACCAGTTCGTGGGCACGCCTGTGAACCTCGCATCCGTCGAGAAGCTGGAGGCCGCCATATCCGAGGCCATCTGCGTGCAGCCCTATGTGGAGTCGGCCAAGGTCGAGATAAATCGCTCGGTATTCAAGAAGAGGGGCGACACATATTCTTACGTATCCCTCACCGGGAAGATGATCGATGCAGTCGTCACCATCAGACTGGGCGAAATCAGGGTCACCGCCGAGATGAGGTACGACCGCGAGCTGAGATACCCTCTCATGTACATCTCCTCGATCGAAGAGATCGGAAATCGATCCCGTCGACGCCCAGCAGCACCGTGGCGGTTATCTTGCCCGATGCGCCGAACACCCTGTTCAGATGATCCGCTGTCGATGTGCAGGGGTAGAACACCCTGGGGCTGATGTCATCGTCCACACCTTCCAATTCAAGGGCGAGGGAGCGGATGACCGTCTTCAGGTGATGCTCGGTCATCAGACTCATGTCGAAGAAGAGGTTCTTCGTGAGCCACACATAGTCCCTCGACTGGAAGAGATGCTTCTCCTCATCCATGACGTCGCGCCCTATCTACGTCCCTCTGCTGTCTACGATCTCCATGAACGGCTCCGTGAACATGGGAAACTCGTTGCTGCAGAACAGGATGAGCCTCAGGCCGCGCCCGCAGACATCGCCCAGGCCCACCGGGTCCACGGGTGTGAAGCCCACATTGGCCGGAGAGGACTCGATATCGCGGATCTGCCTCTCCAAGTCCTCGGTGAGCAGCTCTATGCGCACCACGCCGGGATGCAGGAGGAGGGCCTTGGAGAATTCGTAGTATAGCACGCCGCATCTTATCCCGAACCCGTTAAAACACATTGCTCGAATGGATGGATCTTCGGAAAAACGCATCTAGACGTTTTTGTCCGAAAGGACTGCAAGTATGTAACTTACACATCCAACAACAGGCTTCTCAGGAATGGTAAGAAAAAAATGCAAATAGGATGTTACTACCCGTTTAATATTTTTATATTATGTTAACGATTATTAGACAGCCATATTATCGACGACGGAGAAGCACATGATAACGGATATCAAGATAGGCATTACAGGATTGCCCGGGTCGGGAAAGACCAGCACCCTACTCACCGTTATCGACATGCTGAAGGAGGAAGGCTACGTCATCGGCGGGATGGTCAACGAGCCGATAGGCGACGGTAGGAAGAAGACCGGATTCACCGTGAGGAACCTGCTCACAGGCGAGAAGGAGGTCTTCGCCAGCGTCGATATCGAGAGCAAGGTGGTCGTCGGCAGGATCGGCGTGAACCTGGATGTCCTCGAGAACGTCGGTGTGCAAGCCATCAAGGATGCCGTGGAGAAATGCGACATCATCGTCATCGACGAGGTCGGCAAGATGGAGGTGGAGTGCGACGCCTTCGTTGAGGCGGTCAAGGAATCCCTCGAGGCCGACAAGCCCATGATCATCACCCTCCACAAGAAATCCAGGAACCCCCTCCTCCAGGACATCAGGAGAAGGGACGATGTCAGGATACTCGAGGTCACCCCGACCAACAGGAACCTCCTGCCTTTCAAGATCAAACGCCTGATGTACGGAGAGAATGTCTGATGCCCGAGGGCGTCATAATCCATGAGGGATCCACGGACATCATAGTCCCGGAGCTCCATTCTTCTGGGGGCCCCGGCAAGAAACAGGGCGGAGTCTTCTTCAACGAGCAGATGGCGTTCAACAGGGACGTCAGCGTCATGTTCCTGCGCGCCATAGGCGGAGACCTGTCGGTCGCCGATGCGATGACCGCCACGGGATCGAGGGCGGTGAGGATAGCCAACGAGGTCAAGGGCACCGAGGTGACCGCCAACGACTTCAGCCCGGAGGCCTTCCCCTACATCCAGGCCAACATCTCGCTGAACAACCTCCATAACTGCAGGGCGACCAACATGAACCTGCACTCGCTCTTTACCGACGAGACCTTCGACTATGTGGACCTCGACCCCTTCGGGTCTCCGGTCCCGTTCATCCAGTCCGCCATCAGGGGCTGCAGGAAGAACGGGATACTCGCTATCACCGCCACGGACACGGCGCCTTTGGCCGGTGCCCATGCCCCCAAGTGCCGCCGCAGATACCAGTCGGAGCCCGTGCGCGGATACATGTGCCACGAGGGCGGGCTGAGGATACTGATGTGCACCATAGCCAAGGAGCTGGCGAAGTTCGACCGCGGGATGAAGCCGCTGCTCTCGTTCTATGCGGACCATTACATGCGCACGTACGTGAGGGTGCTGGAAGGGGTCACCAACTGCGACAGGACCCTGGAGCAGCTCGGGTACATGCAGTACGACATGGACACCTTGGAGCGCTCCCTGTCGAAGCGTTACGACCCCGTTCACAAGCTCGGACCGTTCTGGCTGGGGCCTCTCCACGACCAGGAGTTCCTCAGGACCATGAATCCTGACGGCATGGCCGCCGAGAGGAGGTGCCAGAAGTACCTGGACCTCTGGCGGAACGAGCTGGACACGGAGGTGTTCCTCTACGACATGAGCGAGCTGTCCTCCCACATCAGGATGTCTCCTCCCAAGATCGCCGATTTCATCGACCTCCTGAACACCAACGGCAAGGCGTCCCTGACCCATATGTGCCCGACCTCCTTCAAGACCGACCTCCCGCTGGAGACCGTCGTGTCCCTGTACAAGGAGGCCAGCTGCGATTCCAAGCGCTGACCTGGAACATTGTTATATCCTGATTACCCGTTGGGGAGAGCAGGTGCCTACAAATGCCGAGCGTCGCTATAATCGGCTCCCAGTGGGGAGACGAAGGGAAAGGAAAACTGACAGATTATCTTGACGAGAAATCGGACCTCATCGTCCGCTTCCAGGGTGGCAACAACGCCGGCCACACCATCATCGTCGACGACAAGGTCTACAAGCTGCACGGTCTGCCCTCCGGTGTCGTGAGGCCCGGAAAGCTGGCGGTCATCGGGAACGGAGTGGTCGTGAACCTCGAGGAGCTCAGCGAGGAGATCGACCAGGTGCTCGCCAACGGCGGCTCCATTGACGGCCTCAGGATCTCCGACAGGGCCCACCTCATCATGGGGTACCACAAGAAGCTGGACGGGGCTGAGGAGAAGTACCGCGGAAAGAACAACGTAGGCACCACCAAGAAGGGGATAGGCCCCACCTACCAGGACAAGATCGCCAGGATCGGATTCAGGGCCGGGGACCTGCTGGAGGACGATCTGCTGAAGGAGAAGATATCCTTCATCCTCCCTTACAAGAAGGACCTCATGGCCATGATGGATGCGGAGCAGTGCAGCTGCACCGTCGAATCCCTTTACGACAAGATGCAGGGATGGAAGGACCAGATCGGGAAGTACATCTGCGACACCTCCGTCCTCATAAACGAGGCCCTGGACCAGGGCAAGAGGGTGGTGTTCGAGGGCGCTCAGGGCGCCATGCTGGACATCGACCACGGTACATACCCCTATGTGACATCCTCCGCCACCTGCGGCGGCGGGATATGCACCGGATCCGGTGTCGCCCCCAACAGGATCGACAAGGTCGTCGGTATCGTGAAGGCCTACACCACCCGTGTGGGCGAGGGGCCCTTCGTCTCCGAGCTCAGCGGCGAGCAGGGAGCGGAGCTGCAGAAGAAGGGCGGAGAGTTCGGCGTCACCACCGGAAGGGGCAGGCGCTGCGGATGGCTCGACCTGGTCGTCGTTGAGCATGCGGCAAGGCTCTGCGGCTTCACATCGCTGGGGATAACGAAGATCGACGTCCTCAACGACATCCCGGAGCTCCCAGTCTGCGTGGCATACGAGATCGACGGTCAGGAGGTCAAGCACTTCCCGGCATCCATCGCGAAGCTCCAGAGGGCGAAGCCCGTGTACGAGACCTTCAAGGGATGGAAGGGCTGGAAGGACACGATGGAGGTCGTGAAGGGCGGATACGACAACCTGCCCGGCGAGATGAGGGAGTACATCGAGTTCATCGAGAAGTACCTCAAGGTTCCCGCCGACCTCATAAGCCTGGGCCCTGACAGGGACGAGACGATCGACCGCAAGAAAGATTGGTGGAACTGAGGTGTTTAGAGATGTGCCCAACAGTATGCAATGTGAACGCTGGTGTCTGCGGGATGAAGTCCAAGATCATCGCGACAGTCAGCGAAGATATGATGTCCGTGAACGTGGTGATCGAGAGCGACTGCACCATGGTCAAGAAGATGTCCCCCATCGAGGGGATCAACCCCTACGAGGCCATAGGCACGCCCTTCACGGAATCCAAGATCTACAAGAAGGCGGCGGAATGCCTCCGCCACACCGCTTGTCCGGTACCCTGCGGCGTAGTGAAATGCGTCGAAGCGGAATCCGGCATGGGTCTCAAGAGGAACGTCAGCATAGAATTCGAATGAGACAAACCCGAAGCGGGGGTAACCCCGCATCCTTTTTTCAGTTCATTCCCAAGGTCCGAAGCGCGGCGCGACGATCGGAGCGCGATATGATAAAAGACCCCCGTTAGGGGGTAAGTCGTTTCCCGGGATCGGGATTCACTGGTTGGATTTCCAGAGGCCGTGCTTGTTGCAGTACTCCCAGGCCCTGATCTCCTTGGCATCTGTCTTGAAGAATGCCTCGGGAGCGTCTCCGGGCTTGAGGTACTTCCTCATCATCATCCCGTCTGCGCAGATCTGGATGTAAACGATGTAGTGGTCCTCCACCATGGGGTGGGGCGTCTCCTTGCCGACCTTGACGAGGACTCCTCCGTCCTGCTTCTCGATGTAGGGGACGTGCTTCTCGTTCTTGAAGTCGTCAGTCTTGGGCTCGAGGGGCACCATGGGCTCCCCGCAGCAGGAGGGGGTGCATCCAGCCTTGTAGATGAGGTCGACCGTCGTCGCACACTTAGCGCACTTGTAGATTGTCATTGTGATTCCTCAGGTCCGAATCGGCTGGTGTGCTTATTATGATTGTGCAGACGGTCCTTGGTCAAAGGTAAAATACGGCTACCTAAATCGTCCGCGCATGGAGATTCCAGCGTTTTTCGCCACGTATCGCGATGAGAGGATGCAGGTCACGGACGGCTTCTTCAATTCCATCTCGCCCAAGGCGGGCACGAGGTTCATGGAATTCTCCGAGACCGTATCGCCGCAAGTGAACAGGCAGTTCAGGTCCCCCATGCTCATGATCGACTGCAACAGCTTCGCCGCCAGGGAGTTCTCCGAGAAGGTGATGAAGAACCTCAGGGTCCCCGGTGCCGACATATGGTTCATGACCTACATCGCCACGGTGGAGGATGTCTTCGATTCCTTCAACAGGGATGCGGACATGGTGTTCGGGCCGACGCACTTCATAGAATCCGATTCCGAGCTGAAGGACATCTGCAACGTGTCCGACTCCTTCGTCCCCGTGGTGTTCGTACATCAGGGCAAGGCCGTCGTCCGCAAGAGGGTATCCGCCGACGTGCAGACGGTGCTGGACAAGCTGGTGAGCTACGGATTCTACCGCAACTGCGTGCTGGACATGGAGGACAGCCTCGACGGGTACACCTGGTCCATCATCGCCTCGGATTATCCGTCCACGATACCTTTCGTGTCGAACCCGTCCCGCATCCAGGGATTCCCGGCCGTCATAACCCCATTCCTGCTGTGATCCCCCAGAGGGCGTGGACCAGTTCCGTCTCGTCGAGCGTGCGATCGGTGTCCGTATCCTTCACCTTCGCAGAGCCCAGATACTCCATGCCGAGCATGATGCAGAACGCGCGGATCGTCCTCTCGGCGGTGGCGAAGTCCGGCTCCTTGCTCCCGCCGCACATGAGCGAGAAGCAGAAACGGGGACGGGGCGAGCCCTTCTTGTACCAGAATGGCTGGAAACGGTCCATCACCGTCTTGAGGACGGACGACACGGAACTGAAATGGATCGGCGTGGCAAGGACCAGGACATCGGAAGCGCCGAACGCATCCATCACCGCGGACATGTCGTCATCTATGACACATCCGCCCCTCTCGCACCGGCCGCAGTCCCTGCAATGCGATATCTCCAGTTCCGAAGGGAGGATCAATGAGACTTCGAACTTGCGTTCCAGCAGGAAGATCCTGGCGCGATCGCACATCGCCGCCGTCATCCCTTCCGTATCAGCAGTACCGCAGATGATGGTCGCTCTAGGCATGGCCACGCATACCTCGTACGGTTAGTAAAACGTTGCTCCGGCATACAGCTGGAGCGCCCCAGGCGGCCAGACGGGGGCTGGATGGTAGATGGTTTTATCCGTACATGATGACATGAGGTTTGAGAGGAAGAGAGATGCATAAGGATTTCTTGAAGGCAAAGATGGTCGAATTCCCCAGGAACATAATAGCTGGGCATGACGTGCTGCACGAGGTGAGGGACATCTGCGTCAACATCCACAGCGGCAACACGGGTACCATCGTGACCGGGGAGAAGACGGACAAGGCGGCCGGAAAGGCCGTGAGGGAATACCTGGACGGCTACGACATCGACACCTGCATTACCGGCAACGCCACCGCAGAGAACATCGCCTACGTCGAGAGCCGCGTCCTTGAGTACGGATCATCGTTCATCCTCGCCGTCGGCGGCGGGAGCAAGATCGACATCGCCAAGATAGTCTCCCTGCATCTCAACCTGCCGTTCATCAGCATACCCACCTCCGCCGCCCACGACGGCATCGCGTCCAACAGGGCGTCCATAAAATCCAACGAGGGCTCCAAATCCATAGAGGGAGCATCCCCCATGGGCGTCATCGCCGACACCGGTATCATCTTCAAGGCCCCCTACCGCTACCTCGCGTCGGGTTGCGCGGATGTGCTTTCCAACTTCAGCGCCCTCCGCGACTGGAAGCTGGCATACAACCTGAGGAACGAGGATTTCAGCCGGTCCGCGTACTCATTCTCGCTGTTCGCCGCCGAATCCATGATGGATTCCTCCGACTTCATCAGGCCCAACCTGGAGGAGAGCGTATGGCTGGCAATCAAGCCCATAATCGTCTCAGGGGTCTCCATGTCCGTGGCCAGGAGCTCCAGGCCCACCAGCGGTTCGGAGCATATGATATCCCATACCATCGACATGATGTACCCCGGCCGCGCTATGCACGGGGAGCAGTGCGGAGTGGCATCCATCATCACATCCTATTTGCAGAAGGGCGACTGGGAGGAGCTCAAGCACGCGCTGCTCAATATCGGGGCCCCCACCAAGGCATCCGAGCTGGGTCTGAGCGAGGAGGAGTTCGTGGAGGCCGTCGCCAACGCCCACAAGATCCGTTCCGACAGGTACACCATACTGGGCGACAACGGGATCCCCAAGGACGTCGTCGAGGACGTATGCATCAGGACGGGGGTGTTCTGATGGCCCAAATCACGCTCATCGGCAAGGATTACGCGAAGGTCGGATTGGAGTTCTTCTACCTCGGACCCGCGGAGGAATGCGCCGATTGCAAATTCACCAAGGTATGCTTCAACCTCGAGGAAGGGGCCAGGTACCGCATCACCGAGATCAGGCTGCAGGAGCACGAATGCCATGAGTTCGACGGGGACTCGGTCACCGCCGTGGAGGTGGAGAAGATCCCCACCGCCGCATCCGTCGGGAAGAGACAGGCCATGGAAGGCAGCAGGATAACCTTCAAGGGATCGGAATGCAAGAACCTGGGCTGCGAGAAGTACGCCCTGTGCCATCCCACCGGGAAGGTCCCCGGGACCAAGTATCTCGTTCATAAAGTGGGAGGGGACATCGGATGCCCCCTCGGTGAGAAATTGGTTTACGTCGAGCTGCTCTGAGATCAGAACTTCTCCCCGGTGATCCTCTCGTACATGTCGACGTACAGCTTGCTGACGCGGTCGACGATGTCCTGAGGCAATGCGGGGATGTCGGGATCGGGCTCCCCCTTTTCGCGTGCTGCATAGAGGGCGGCGTGGTATCCGGTCTCACGGTAGTACTGGCGGACGAACTCCTTCGACAGCTGGACGATGTGCCCTTTGGCGAACTCCTCTGCGTCCCACCAGCGGTCCTCGTCGAGGGTACCGAAGGTGTCGATGACCATCAGCTTCCTATCCTTGTCGTAGGCGAACTCCTTCTTGCCGTCGCAGTGGATGAGTCCCCTTTTGCTGCACTCCCTGTCTATGATGGCGTCTATCTTCAGGACGGTCCTCTTGATCTCCTCGAACTCCTCGTCGGACAGGCCGGCCATCTTCTTGGCCTCCTCGTCGGTGAGGTTCTCGTCGTGGGCCTCCAGCTTGGTGGTGCACTCGATGAACGGCTTGGGGAGCTTCTCGCCCTCCTTGACATCGTGGCCTGCGGGGAAGCCCAGGTCCTCCGGGCGGACCTTGCCGGACTTGATCCTGTCCATCAGGGACCCGGCCGCGTAGTACCTGCAGATGACCTCCAGCGGGATGAGGTAGTTCCTGGTGGTCCCGTCGATCTTGCTGTAGTCCCTGATGATGTCGACCCTCTTCACCCTCATCCTGTCAGCGGAGGGCTCGCTGATGTAATGGTTGTTGATCCCCTCCTTGCTCAGGAGCCCGAACCAGTACTTGGCCGTCCTGCAAAGGGTCTCGCCCTTGTGGGGGATCTTCGAAGGGATAATCTTGTCGAAAACCGAGATATTGTTGGTGTAGGCGAACTCCAACGTGTCGTCGTCAACCTCGTAGACTTCCTTGACCTTCCCGGTCATGATCTTCTTCATGGGCGGGCAATCATGGAGCGGATAGATAAGGGTTTAGAGCTCGCGCCCCACGTCCGCGGAATCCGTGGTCCAGCGCCTCATATCGACGGTGATCAGCCGACCCTCGTTATCTGTGCCGATGCCGGATATGATCTTGAGCACCTCAAGCGCCTCCATGGATGCGATGGCGGATACGGCGGCGCCTACGGAGGGGATGGGAGCGGATGGTTCCTTCATGGTCCCCAGCATCTCCCTGAGCGTCCTGGTCCTCCCAGGGACGAATACGGCTATCTGCCCGTCGAATCCCGATACGCCGGCGTGGACCAGCGGCACCCCCATGCTCTCGGCAAGGTCCGACAGGACCATCCTGGATTCGAAGTTGTCCAGGCAGTCCACCAGTATGTCGCAGCCCTGGAACAGGGCGCCGTTGCTCTCGGTGAGGGGCTCGGAGTTGGCCTGTACCTCGGCGCCGGGATTCAGAACGAGGATCCATTCTGCGGAGATCATGGCCTTCGTCCTCATGTCCCCGGGGGCGTAGATGAACTGGCGGTTGAGATTGGAGAGCTCCGGCGTCTGGTGGTCGCACAGTATGAAATGGGTGACCCCGGCCATACAGAGCTGGGTGATGACGTTGACCCCCAGCCCTCCGCATCCTACTATGCCGACGACCGCCGACATGATCCTCTGCTGCCCTTCCTCGCCGAATATCGGCATCTGCCTCTCGAACCTCATAGTATCCCTTCAATCAAATCCTTCAGAAGACTGATGGCCTCCAGGGCCGTCTGCTTGCGGACGGACGCCCTGTCGCCGCTGAAATGGTTCTCGGTCACCACGGTGCGCGGACCATCCGCCACCGCTATGTAGACCAATCCCACAGGCTTGGTCTCTGTGGCGCCTCCGGGACCGGCTATGCCGGTCACCGCGACGGCGACATCGCTGCCGTATGCCTCGATCGAACCTACGGCCATCTCCCTGGCCGTCTGCTCGCTGACCGCGCCGAACTCCAGGAGTGTCCCGTGATGCACGCCGAGGATCCTCTCCTTGGACTCGTTGGAATATGTGACCGCGGAACCCAGGAAAACGTCGGATGATCCGGGGACGGATGTCATCATGCACCCTATCATCCCTCCTGTGCAGGATTCCGCTGCGGACATCCTCAGGCCCTTCGACCTGAGGGCCTCTATCAGCCTTTCGGCCTCGGAGCGGGGCGTTCTTCCCACCACTGCTGATCTGCTTGAGCCTGTTCACACCATCTATGCCATCGATGATGTCAGCCACCGGATCGGGCACCAAAGAGCGCCATTCCTCGTCGTTGATCATCCTGCGCCTGATCTCGGTCCCCGAGAAGACGTTCCTGTTGTACAGCGGGGACTGCCTGACCTCGAAGCCGGACTCCTCGAAAAGGCGCCTTGTCAGAGGGTTGTTGGAATAGACCCTCTTGAACGGCGGGACCAGCGACACCACGTGGGCCACCCATACGGGATACCTGTTTAGGTCCTCGATGGGGACGATGCTGTAATTGTCGATACCCTGCGCCCTCAGGGCCTTGTTGATCATCATATACCTCTCACCGGCGGTGAAAGGATTCTCCGGAGTGTGAGAGTACTGAGCGCTCCCGATACCGACTATCAGATGCTCCGACTCCTCGGCGCACTTGCCCAAAACTTCCATATGCCCCTTATGGAGCGGCTGGAAACGTCCCACGACCAGAGAGTAGTTGTCGTAGTCATGTCTCATCGCTATCACTCTTTATGTCTGAGATGAACTTGGGACATTCCAGGAACGTTATCTTGTCCGCCGGGTATCCCTCGTAGATGTATAGGGCCTTCAGCAGGCCGCTCTCCCTGACATAATCGCATATGGAGCAAAGCGCCTCCGTGACGTCAGCACCGGCGGCGATGTCATCGGCCATCTCCCTTATGAGCTCGTAGAAGTCATCCTTGTACGCGCTCTTGTCGATGATGCTGTTCCCGCCGCGTATCCCTTTGAGGTATTGGGACACAGCAGCACTGGTGACACCGAACAGCCGAGCTACCTGGACCTGAGTCATTCCATGGCTGTTGACCAGTTCCTTGGCCAATGCTCCCTTGGCAGTTGGGAGTATGTGGGTCACTATCAGTTCGCAAGGTACTTTCACGGCGTGTTCAACTCCAATTCTATTACACGGTTTGTAGTATTATACTTTCACTGTACGAACCATGGAGTTTCCCATCTCCAGGGGGTGATTATGTCTGTATACATGGCCAAACCGACCACTGCGGCCACCGCGCCGGCCGAGGAAAGGACCTTGGCGTCCTCGATGGAGGTGACGCCGCCGGAGGCGATGACGGAACAGGGGCACCGGGCGATGAAATCCCTTGCCTGGGCCTCGTCTATGCCCTTCCTCTGCCCCTCCACGTCGACGTTCGTGTTGAGCACGGCCGCCAAAGGAAGGTCCCTGATCCTGTCGAACATATCCTCGATGGTGATCGCTGCGGATTCCTGCCAGCCCTTGATCGCTATCCTTCCGCCCTTGGTATCCATGGAGAGGACGATACGTCCAGGGTGGCGGTCGGCCATCTCTGCCAGCCAATCAGGGTCCTTGACGGCCTTGGTCCCGAGGATAATACGGTCCACGCCTGCGGCGACCAGGTCGTCGATCACTGCGACATCCTTGATCCCGCCGCCTATCTCGGTGGGGACGCCGAGCTCCCTCGTGATCTGCTTGAACACCTCGCGGTTGTCGGGCTTGCCGAAAGCACCGTCCAGGTCCACCAGATGGAGGTAGTCCGCGCCACGGTCGACCCACATGGACGCGACCTTGAGCGGATCGGGCATCACGATCTGCTGGCTTCCGGGCTTGCCGCCCACCAGCTGCACGACCTGATGGTCGAGCACGTCGACTGCGGGGATTATCCTCATACGAGGTCCTCCGCGAATGATATGAAGTTGTCCAGCACCTTCCTGCCCGAGACGCTGCTCTTCTCGGGGTGGAACTGGGTGCCGTACGTGTTGTACTGTCTGAAGAATGACGGGAATGCCTCTCCCTCGTACTCCGTGGTGCCGATGACTATCCCCTTATCGACGGGATTGCCAAAGAAGGAATGGACGAAATAGTAGTTGTTATCGGAGATGCCGTCCAGCAGAGGGTCCGAGGACCGGACCTGGTTCCATCCCATGTGGGGGATCATCTTGCGGTCGAGCTTCTCCACCCTCCCGCGGTAGAGCCCCAGACCGGGTGACTCGCCCTCGTCGCTGCCCTCGAAGAGTATCTGCATCCCTATGCATATCCCCAATGCGGGCGTGCCGTCGACGAGCTTCCTGCAGATCTGCTCCCTATAGGGGAGCAGCTTCTCCATGGTCTTGTCGAACGCTCCCACTCCGGGGAACACTATGCACTCTGCATCGAGGACCTCCGCCATGTCCCCGACGATGCGTACGTTGGCCCCGCACTTCTCCAGGGACCTCCTGATGGAATACAGGTTGCCGACGCCGTAATCCGTGATCGCGATGTTCAGCGGCATCCGGAGATCACCTCTTCCGCCTTCTCCAGGAGGATGGAGTTGAGCTCCGCTGTGCCCACGGTGGTCCTGACGCAGTTCTCGGTCCTGCGCTTGGAACCGAAATCGCGAATCAGCACGCCGCGCTCCTTGAGGCCGTCCACCAGGACCTTATGGTCTATGGGGGAACGGGCCAGTATGAAATTGGAATCCGACGGGAACGTCTCGAACCCGAGCTTCCTGAGCCCAGCGTCGAGCTTCGGTCTCTGCTCACGGACCATGGCGACGCTCCTGTCGACGAAGTCCTGATCCTTTACCGCGGCTATGGCGGCACCCTCGCTGACCATGTTGAGCGAGTAAGGTATCTTGACGCAGATCATCATGTCGGCAAGCTTCCTGTTGGTGACCGCATATCCCACACGGAGGGCGGCCATGGCGTAGGCCTTGGAGAACGTCCTTATGACGACGAGGTTGTCGAACTCCTCGACCCTCCTGACGAAGGGGTCGTCGGAATACTCCGCATAGGCCTCGTCGACCACGACGATGCCGTTGAACCTCGACAGGACCTCCTCGATGTCCTTCTTCCTGAAGCAGTTGCCGGTGGGGTTGTTCGGGGACGGCATGATGGCGACCTTGGCATCCTTCTTGACCATGGAATCGACATCCAGCTGGAAATCTTCCGTCAGGTCCACCTCGATGGCCTTGCCGCCGTTCAGCTTCACGAAATAGTCGTACAACGTGTACGAGGGAACGGGGACTACGGAGTTGTCGCCCATGTTGGTGAACGTCTTGAAGACGACGTCCAGGAGCTCGTCCGAACCATTGCCGGCTATGATGTTGTCGATGTCCAATCCGTAGAGGTCGGCCAGGGCCTGCCTGAGGCCGTCCGAGTACGTGTTCGGATATCCGTTGAGGTCCCATGTGTGCTCCCTGAGATACTTTTCGGCCGCGGGGTTCGACCCGAGGACATTTGTGTTCGTATCCAGCCTGAGCTCGCCGTGGAGCTTCGGATTGTAGTATTTGACGAAGTCCCTGGTGGTCTCCCTCATCACGTTCCTGTCCATGTCAGTTCACCAGTCTCTCGATGGGTGTGGTGAGTATGCCCTTGGCACCGATCTTTTTGAGCTTGGCGATGGTGTCGAACACATCCTTGCCGTCTATCACGGCGTGCACCGCCAAGAACTGATCGTTGCCGGCGATCTCGAGCACCGTCGGGCCACCGATGCCGGGTATAATGGTCTCGGCGTCGACTAGCCTATCCTTGGGGATGTCGGCCATGATGTACTTCTTGTTCTCGGCGACTATCACGCTCTGGAAGGAGTCCACGACATCCTGGATGAACCCGCCCTTGGACTTCATGGCGGCCTGCGATGTGATTACCACTGCCTGGGAGTCTATGATGGATGCGACCTCCCTTAGCCTGTTCGTCTTCAGCGTGGAACCGGTGGACACGAGGTCCACTATCAGGTCGGCGACGCCGAGATAGGGCATGATCTCGCATGCGCCTGTGACTGTGATTATATCGACCTTCTTGCCCAGTCCGTCGAAGAACTTCCTGGTGAGGTTGGGGAAGGACGTGGCGACCTTGCTGCCGTCCTTTATCTGGGATGCATCGGTGATGCCCGATTCCTCGGGTACGGCGACGGCGAGATGGCAATAGCCGAACTGCAGGTCCAGGACCTTCATCAGGTCCCTTCCAGATTCTGCGGTCTCGTCGATACCGGTTATCCCCACGTCTATAGCGCCTTCGGCGATGAAGACGGGGACGTCCTGGGCCCTGACGAACACGACCTCAATGTCCTGATTCTTGGCCTTGAGGTACAGTCTCCTGCCGATATCCTCTCCGAGATCGATCCCGGATCTGGCCAGCAGGTCGATGGTACGCTCGTTGAGCCTTCCCTTGTTCGGAACGCCTAGTCTAAGTGTCATTTGTGTCCTCGGCTCGTACTAATAAATATAGTATAAAAAAGGTGGCGCACCGCAGTCCGGGCCAGCGCGATCGCTCGGATACGAGGTTCAGACCGATGACCCCCGCGATCAGCACGAAGAGGAAGATGAACCCCATGAGGTTCGGGACGTCCCCCATCAGTATGCTGACGATCACCGCGCCTATGGCCCCGATGCCCACCCAGACGGCGTATGCCGGCCCCGTGGGGATGCCGCCCTTCAGGGCCTTGTAGAGGAAGATGACGCTGATGGGCATCACGGCCAAGGTCACCACCGTCCAGAAGGGATCGCTGAAGGTATTGGAGAAACTCATGGTGGTGGCCCAGACGGTCTCGAAGATGCCGCCTATGAAGATGTAGACCCACAGGATGTTCATCCTATCACCGTCGACAGCTCGAGGCCGACAACGCCGACCACTATCATCAGGACCAGGGCAATCTTAACACGTTCCAGCTTCTCCTTGAACAGCAGGATGCCCGCGATCATGGCGAACACGGCGCCCAGTCCGGTCCAGATCGAGTAGGCCACGCCCACCGACATCCCGTCCCCCATGGCGAACGCTATGCACATCGGGCTGGCATACATCATGATGACCGTGAAGACCAGCCAGTATGGGGAATGGTTCTCGCTGAACTTCTTCAGCCCTATCACCCATACGGGCTCCAGGAATCCTCCGAAGATCACCCAGGCGAGACCCACCATGCTCATGGCCCTGGATTGACTCCCGCCGAGATAAAGCTATTCGATCGGGGGCCATGTGCCAGATGCCCGATCGCCTCAGGGAGAACATGGCGCTGTTGACAGCCATCATGGCGGTACCGATCTCCAAAGGATCGTGGATGATGGCCTTCGCCTTCCTGCGGCTCTCCTCGTCGAAGTAGTGCGGGACGCCCGGGGTGGATACCACGGCGCCCTCCTGTATCAGCCTGCCGGGGAATATCGCCGGAGCGGCATTGAGGATGTACTTGTGGGAGGCCAGCGCGGATTCCACATCCCCCAGGGCCTTGACCCCGAATCTATCCTCCAGGGCCTTGGCCTTCTCGAACTTGATGTCCGTGACAGATACGGAGGCCCCCCAGGACTTCAGGATCTGCACGGCCTCGGTACCGACCAATCCGGCGCCGATGACCAGGACGTCCTTCCCGTCGACCCCGCCTGCGGCGTTCTTCAGGGCCACCGAATATCCCATGGCCGTGCCCCAGGAGTTGTTGGTGTAGCTCTCGACATGGGTGTTGTAAGCGACGAACATGGCGTCGTCCGCCATCATTATCATGTCGACCTTGTCCCTTATGGCCTGGGCGAACCCGTTGACATCCGTCCCGTCGGTCACATAGCTCTGCATCCCCAGCCTCCTGACAATGGCATCGACGGATTTCGAGAACCCTCCGATGACCCCCATGCCGGAGGTGATCGGTATGACGGCCACCCTGAAGCCCGAGAAGTCCACATCGTGGTCGACCCCGGCGCCCTCGAGCGCCAGCTGCTTCACGGTCTTGCCGCACATCTTCATCAGCTTGGAATCGAGGTCCAGCGTGTCGTCCGGGACCCCTTCAATAAGATCGGGCGTAAGTCTTGTCATCAGATCATCTCCGGCGTTCTGTCAAGGAACTTCTTGATTGAACATTCATCGAGGATGCGGGATATGCATGCCTGGGCCTTCTGGTCGGCCTCCTTCTCAGTCCTGCCCCTGCTTATGAGGGTAGCGTGCCATGCCTTCTTCCCGGGCTCGTAATCGGATATGGAATTGTCGGACCCGAACAGGCCGGGCTCGAATCTGGGGGCCGTCACATGGCCGAACTCCTTCTCGCCGCTGGAACGCAGCACGCCATCCTTCAGGTACACGTGGCGGTAGACGGAGCAGCCGCTGGTGGGCTGCCTGTTGATCGGCTTGCCCAGAGCGGTGGTGACGAGCTCCTCCAGGAGGTTCACCCCAGTCGCGGCCTGGATTGCCGCAGGGGTCTGGCTGGGGATGCGCGCGTCGATCTCCAGCACCCTCAGCCCCTTGGGTGTGAGGATCGCCTCCACATCCATGAGCGCCTTGAGCCCTATGGCCTTGGCGATGTCCTCCCCTATCCTGGAGAACTCGCAGCAGGTGGCCTCGGACATTATCCCCGGGTTGCACCTGACCATCTTGCAGTCGTAATTGGAATCGAGGCACACCTCGGTCGTGACATAGGACCTGGCGTCCGTTCCGTCCCCGATCACCTCTATGGATACGCTCTTGCCATGGACGAACTCCTGGATGACAGGCTCGTCCCCGAGGGCCCTGACGGCCGCGAGACCCTTGTCCATCTCGCCAGGCGTGTTGGCCACGGTGACACCTACGCTCCCGCTCTGGGAGGAGGGCTTCACTATAGCGGGGAACCCGCAGACAGGCCACGGCTGTGGCAGCGGGACCCCGACGGATTCCATTATCTGATTAGACCTGTTCTTGGAGCTTGAGATGTTGTATGCCGCGAGATCGAACAGGAGAGGGGCGCCCATCCTGCCCTTCATGCCGTCCAAGGCCCTAAGGAGATCCACCTCCTCACATGCGGGTATCACCGCATCGCATCCCTGGAAGAGCCTCAGGGCCTCCTCCGGATCCTTCGTGGGATCGAGGTTGACCGGCTCGTCGCAGAGAGACATCGCCGGCGCATGGGGCTTCCTGTCGAGAACTACGGTCTCGTATCCGGCCGCCTTCCCGAGCAGCACCGCCTCCATACCCTGGAGCGCGCCACCGACGATGGCGACCCTCATTGGGCCGACCCCCTGGGCCTGTGGGCGTTCAGGAAGGACCTGTACTCTGCGGAGGATGCGGGGTGATGGCCCATGTCCTCCAAGAGCTCGAAGACGTGCTCCACGGAGCGGTTTCCGTTCTCGATGTCCAGCTCGTGCTGGGCCACGCCGGCGAGGTTCCTGCTGGGCGGCACTATGGACGTCACCACATTGGCCCCCGCGTTTATCCTGGTCTTCAGTCCCGCGATCCCCTCGACATCGAGGCTGCACGGGATGAGCCTGTCCTGGTTGAGGAGCCTCATGATGGCGATGGCCTTCAGCTCCTCTGTGGAATCATAAGGTTCGAATTTCTGCATGGGCGTCCCCTGCTGCGGGACAAAGGTCATGGCACGGACCTGTCCGCACCCGAGGGAGCTCATCTCGGCGATGGTCTCCGCCCTGTCCCTGACCGTCTCCCCGAGGCCGATCATCATGCCGTCCTCGGCCAGCAGACCGGCCTCCATGGCCCAGATCTTCTGGTTCCTGCGGTCGTCGTAGCTCTGGTTGAGCCTGAGCGATTCGAAGAGCCGCCTGTTATAGGTCTCCTGGTAGCAGGCGTACCAGTCGGCCCCAGCTTCCCTGACCTTCGCGAACATATCGCGAGGAAGGGCACCCGGGGAGGCCATGATGTTGATCCCCACCTCGTCGTGTACCGCCGAGATTATCTCCAGCAGCTTGGCGTATCCGTCCGCGTACATCGTGGGGTCCTCCCCCATTGTGAGATCCGACAAATTGATGCCCGCATCCTGGAGGCTGGCGGACAGCTCCACGATCTCCTCCTTGGACTTGCGGTATCTGCCGATGCCGCTGTTGGACACCCTGTAGAAGCAGAATGTGCAGTTGTTCTTGCAGTATGTGGAGAAGTATACGAACCCGTAAGTGAAAATCTTCTTCCCGAACTCCCTGTCCCTCACCCTGCGCGCGGCGGCGAACAGCCTGTCCATCCCGTCTCTGTCGCTGACGGACATCAGCTCGAAAATCTCGTCCGTCGTGAGGGCCCCGGTCCTCTCGGCCTTGTCCAGGACATCGTCTATCATGGGATCAGTCCATCTTGTATCCGTTCAGATACGTGATGCTCTTCCCGGTCTTCTTGGCGTTGCTCTTTCCGTTCTTGAGCATAAGGAGGCGCTCGAGACCGAAACCGATGCCGGCCCAGGCCTCATGGACGTCATGGGCGGGATCGAGCTTGTGCGGGCCGATGGCCCCGGATGCGACCTCCGTGCCGTTGATCTCCACATCCAGCGTCTCCACGTAGACGTCCGATTCCTCGCGGCTCGTGGTATATTCCACGCCTACCGCATCCATGATGTCGCCGATGTACATCTTGAGATGCTCCATGGCATCGCCGTCGGGGCCCATCTCCACCAGGTTCAGCATGGTGAACTCCTCGAGATGGGTGGAGCTCTTGGACTCCTTCCTGAAACATGACCCTATCTCGAAGATCTTCACAGGACCGTCCGTGTGGTCCCTGAGCTCCCTCATGACCCTGTACAGGTTCATGGCGTGCATGGGCCTGAGGGCCCTCTTGTCATCTATCCAGAATACCTGTTTGAAAAGCGGATGGTCCTCGGTTATGGTCATCTTGGCCAACGCGGCCTTTGAGACGAATATGGGCGTATGGACCTCGATGAATCCCCTTGACCTGAGCTTCTCCCTTATCCTGTTCTCCAGATCGGTGAGGTCGTTGCGGGGGTTTGCTATGACATCCTTGAGTCCTTTGTCGTTGGCGGATTTCAGCTTGGAGAACTGACTGGAGAACTCCTTGTCCCTCGATGCCGCGTCATCGAACTCCGCTTCGGACCAATCGGCATCGCCGTACTCCATAAGGTGCTGTATCTGAGAATCCGTGAATTTAACGCCCATTATATCTACCATTTATGATGGCGAAAGGCCGGGGGGTCGAACCCCGCTTACAGGTTTTAGAGACCCGTTTGCTCGCCGGAGCGCCCTCCAACATGGGGTTTAAACTGGTTTTTGTATATAAGTTCATCGAAAAAAACTTACATACTTTATATAGTTATGACTTAGACTGCGAACTAGCCTGCTACATTCGCCTCATATGGATGGAACCTACGGTGGCCCCGAGGAAAAGCTGGCTGCTGCACGTCTACGCCTACATGGTCGGGGGATGGCTATTCTGATATAAAAGGGGTCAGAAATCGATCCCGCAATTGGAGAGGATGTCCAGTGCGCTGTCGTAGACCGCCACGTACTCCTCCGAGGGTTCGATGTCGTCCACGTTGTAGCAATCCTGGAAGGCCTTGCCGACTGGGAGGTTGTAATAGAACTTCTCGTACCAGGCGATGGTCTTCTCGATGATGTCGTTGACCTCCGGCACCTCCATCCCGCATGTGGCCATGGACGCCTCGCCCATCATCCTCGCCTCCATACCGGTGACCTTGTTCTGCTGCACACCCTTGGCAGATGCGACCCCCGACAGGAGCTCCCTGCCGGAAACGGTGTCGCACATGGCCTGCGTGGCAGCCTCCAGCAGATTCATCTCGGTGCATGGGCCGGCCATGGTGTAGTACTGATTGGCAAGGAGCACATCGGTGTTGGTGTCCAGCGCCATGGCGGTATGGGCGGCCACCTGCAGGGACTGCCTGTTCGTCGTGGTGCCCCATCTCACGTGGATGGGACCACCGAGGTGGATGTCCGCGTTCAGAAGCGCGAACGATGAAAGGGAGGTGGCGACATCGCATATGGCCGTCTCCTCGACACCGCCGCAATAACCGCCCACGATGGGCATCTGCTCCACGAGGATGTTGTCTCCGGACATGTGCCAAGCGGCGATCATGTTCAGCATGGAGAGATTGACCTTGAGCTCGTTGAGCTGCGAGCATTCATGCAGGTCCGAGTGCTTCATCCCGGTCTGGTCGTGGAGGTCCGCGACTATGCGGCCCTGGGAGGTCAGCGGTGTTTGTGGGCCCTATATCCCCAGACCCGGTCTTCCCGCCGCATAGAGCGCGTTGTGCACATAGCTGAGCTCGGCCAGCGTCGCCCTCACCTCCCACGGGGTGTTCTTGAGCGCCGGGTGCCCCTTGACGGTGTTCAGGACACCGCTGACGATGCAGTCCACCATAGGCTCCTGGGCGTAGGATTCGATGATCGTCGTGTAGAGATCCTCCGATATGGGGGCGCCTGTCGGCCCGCCCTCTATTACAGGCTTGGAAAGGGGGTTGCCTCTCCGCGGAACGCATTCCACGCTGTCCTTGCCCTCCCCGAGCACCAGCTTCTTGGGGGCCATCTTAAGGCCTTCGTAGATCTCGTCCTCGGTGATCTTCATGCGGGTGCCGGTGTCTCTATTGTATATGCCGGATGTCAGGAGCATATCGATCCCGGCCACGAAGAGACGGTCGACCATGTCCTGGTCCTCCGGGATGATCTTGGTGCCGAAATTGATGCCATAGCGTTTCTTCATCAGGGTGGCATTGTTGGGGATGATGTAGTAATCCCAATCTTTCTCGGTGATCTTGTCCCCATCCATGAAACGGTTGTAGGTGTCGAAAACGTCCACATACCTATGTGCGGTCATGGGGTCACCACCTTATGCTAGCCCAGAGCCGACAGTATCCGGGAAGACGCCTGGTTAGCGATTTCGGTAACCGGTGACTTGGCCAAACGCATAGACCCGTAATGATGCTATTCGATAAAAAACCATTATTGTCAGGTCCTGAAATCGGAACTGTCGACCGGAGAGCCGTCCTCCCTCACCGTCTCGATGATCGCATGTGCATCATCCCCTATGAAGTACCCAATACCCTCTCTCAGGAAACCGCGGACGAAATCGGTGGGCCAGGTCCCCCAAAGGGTCCTGTCGGACTGTATTATCCTCACATGGACGGGGTATTGACTGACAATCTCGGCCCGATCGGGAGAGGATACCATGCAGCAGGAGGCCTCCAGAAAGGTCTGGAGATCTGGGATGGAGTGGTGCTCGAGGACCGTGCGGGCGGTCCTGGCCCCGGATCCCTCGAACATCCTGTCGAAGTGCAGCCCCACCAGGTCTATCACTTCTTTGGCCAGGGATATCACTGCAGAATAGTAGTCTAACTCAGAATCCTGGAAGCGCCTTATCACCTGCTGTATCCTCCTCCGGTCCACGGAAGCCGGTTCGGTACAATAGACTACGGGCTCCGCCTGAAGGATATAACGCTTGACCCTCTGGGAGCTATTGTCCAGGACGATGGCCCCGATCTCCAGCAATCTGCTGACCCCGGCATAGACGGTGGCCTTCGGGACATGGAGCCTGGACTCCAGCTCGTTGACGGACAGGGAACGCTCCACGATCTCCTCCATAATCCTGATCATAGTCTCGTTGGTGAATATAACGGACTCACCCCGGACGCTGTAGATAGAGAACTTCTGCTGCAGGCGATAGCTCTCGTTGTCGAAGACCATCGGCGTATCGAGATCGTCCGAAGTGCCTTCGAACGGATCTATGCGGATGTTGACCTTGTGCCCGCTCTCGCAGACCATCAGAGAGATGTCGCGCGCGAGATTATATCCCATAATAATATAGGAATTGTCTATGACGAATCCGAGCATAGGGGTTATCAGGAGCGAGGTATCGGAGATATCGCGGTCCGATGTAAGGTCCAACCTGAGGCCGTTCCTGAAATCGACCTTGCATTCTATCCCCACCCCTGCCGCCTGTTCGACGATCAGACGCGTCAAGGATTCTACATCGATCCCCCTGTACATGCCGAACGTAAGAGCGGAGCCAATGTTGAAAAGGCCCTGAATGATGTTGACGCCCACCTCCGTGAGCGATGCGGCGTAGAGGGAGAGGTCCTCCCTGCTGGTGCAGTGGCCGCTCTCCATTATGCGTATCGAGGATGCGGTCCTCGCATAGATCTGCCAATCCACATCGGTATCGTTGCAGAACAGGAGCCGCCCTATCGTCCTATAATATGTATTACGGACATTGGGCACACCGGGAAGTGTATCGATTATCCCCATGCGCATGAGCTTGGAAATGGAATCCTTCACCGTGGATTTCGGCACATCTATAGCTGATAGGATATCAGATAGGGAGATCACCCTGTAGCGCATCTCCTTCAAAATGGCGATGCTGAGGTCGTTTGTAACGATCTGCACCCCATTGACAGGTGTCAGATACACCTCATAATCGGGACTATAGCCTACATCGGACATTGATTATTTCGAACCAACAACAAAACAGTATTAAAAGCATTAGATTGCCAATTCGTTAATTTTATATATAAATTTAAGGAAACCGTCCTAAAATTAACCATAAGTTTTAAATATATACAAAACGAGGCGAATGTTACCAATAACATCCAAATCGGATGTACTTTAGTATTCATCAAAGAATAATAATGTGTATTATTATGCTTTCTATGATCCATAAGTAGGAAATTATGTCCGCTTAACCACTGATTCCTCCAAAATTGATTACTCAACATATGTTTTTGTTGATTAGTCCTCAATATGTATAGCCAGATAGTTTTTTGATGGATGTATTTTGGTCATATATTCTTAGTTAGTCAATATCAACAATTTCTAAATTTACTTACTATTTTTTCTAATTTTATTTAAATTTTTACCAGTTGGATGCATCATCCTACATAAAATTTATATAGAGGAAAATGTCAGAATTTTTTAAAATAGAAATCTTTAAATATATTTGAAATCAGACAGAATCAATCACAGAAAGTATTAAATATCTTCCAAAATGTCTTACAATCATACAACAGGTAACTGTTGGAACGACGGTAAACCGTCACTAAAAAGGAGGAATTAAAAATGGCAAACGAGGAAATACTGGCGGACCTTAAGAAGTCCGTAGAGACTTGGAACATCAAACTTGCACAGGAAGCAACCCAGAAGGCGATCGATGCGAAGATGGAGATCGGAACCATCATCGGAGAGGGACTTGGAAAGGGAATGGAGACCATCGGAGTCAGATTCGACAGAGCCGAGATCTACCTGCCTCAGGTCGTTGCAGCATCGAAGACCATGGAAGCAGCCCTCAACCTGCTCAAGCCCCTTATGGAGGCTGGTGAGGGAAACTTGAAGGGTACCGTTGTCATGGCTACTGTTGAAGGAGACATCCATGAGATCGGTAAGAACGTCTGCTGCGCAATGCTGAGAGGAGCCGGATACAACGTCATCGACCTCGGACCCGATGCGTCGGCCATGGACTTCATGGACGCAGCCGAGGAGAACAACGCTCAGGTCTGCGGTGGATCAGCACTCATGACCACCACCCTCGAGTCCCAGAGAGAGCTCGTTGAGACGATCAAAGAGATGGAGGCCCCCTACAAGGCGATCTTCGGAGGTGCACCCTGCTCCAAGGAGTGGTGCGACGAGATCGGAGCCGACGGATATTCTGAGACTGCGAACGATATCATCACCCTGGTCGACTCGCTGACCGGTAACTGATATCAGAGGGACTGATACGAATGGCAGCAACCAGATTCTTGACCGTCACAGACGTGTACGAGAGATTCCTTAAGGGAAAGAAAGTCCCCGAGGCAGACTGGGATTACAAGATCATCCCCGAGACCG
>Ga0310786_10000612_pt1 | contig 57803 bp, 45 predicted proteins | sample AusTroGonzalo_MG_FD_203881 | JGI IMG/M metagenome (GOLD analysis project Ga0310786, IMG submission 203881) | Bovine rumen microbial communities from tropical cattle in Woodstock, Queensland, Australia - Gonzalo_03 (v2) (version 2) | ecosystem: Host-associated > Mammals > Digestive system >...
AAATTAAAGGAGGTGAAACGAACAATGTATGGAAGAGCAAAATTGGAATTACTCAAAAGAAAAATGATATTGGGATACTATTATTTCAACTAAATTGCAAAAGAACCACGTTTTCCAGGGAAGTATAGTACAGGGTGGCAAAATAAGGCTGTCACGCTGTTACGCTGTCACGCTTTTGCCGACTAATATTACTCCCTCAACTGGGAAAATCGTTCTCGCCTACTGCCGGGCGGATTTTACGCAGTGAAATGCGGATCTGACAGTCATATTTATGACCCAAAAACAGGTTTGTAAACGACTGATTTTAAGCAATATAAGTAAATAGTATGCAGAAAGTCGGGAAAAAATCTTGACAAGCTGCCCGAAAAGTTGTATCTTTGTAGTGCGAAAGGCGAGAAGTAGGTCGCGACACTCCCAGCCGGAAGCAATCCTCTTATTGCAAGCCCCTTCAGGAGGGCAACTCAAAAATCAAACTATCATGAGTATCCGTATCTTTAGCTTCGCTGAAAATACTCCGTCTTGGAAAAGTTCAAGTAAATTTGACTTTTCTTTCGACTTTTCGTATCTTTGCCAAATAAATAAATAAATAATAATATACGAAATATGAATAAGATTGCAAGATGGATGCTGGGTGCAATGCTTACCCTATCAGCATGTTCGCAGCCGCAGTTTGACCAGCAGCTGTATGAGAGTTTCCAGAACCCGCCACAGGAAGCAAGACCTCGCGTGTGGTGGCATTGGATGAATGGCAACATCACCAAGGATGGCATTTACAAAGACATTATGTGGATGAACCGTGTGGGCATAGGCGGTTTTCATAATTTCGACGCAGGCTTGGAAACGCCACAGGTGGTGGATCATCGTTTGATTTACATGACTCCCGAGTGGAAAGACGCTTTCAAATATGCCATTCAGCTGGCAGACTCGTTGGGTATGGAGGCTACCGTGGCCAGTGCCCCAGGCTGGAGCAACACGGGTGGCCCTTGGGTGAAACCCGAGAATGCCATGAAAAAGCTGGTGTGGCGACAAATGGATATAAAGGGCGGACAGCAGATAGACATCACCCTGCCTGCTCCCTATGAAACCACAGGCAATTTCCAGAACATACCAGCAGCTGACAACAGTACCGCTTTATTGCCGTCGGTCGAATCATCGCAATGGTATAAGGATACCTATGTGATTGCCGCCAAGATAGATGCTGCAGACAAGACCTTGCAGGAACTGGGAGCCAAAGTGACCAGCAGTGGCGGTCGGTTCACCATAGAGCAACTCACAGACGGTGACCTGGCCACCACCTCTCCACTGCCTGGCGATGCAAAACTGGGATACGCTTGGATTCAGTTTGAGTTCCCTGAGCCACAGACCATCAAGGCGCTGAGAGTGGCCGACGGCATGGTGCGCAGTGAATGGCAAGCCAACAAGGCGCCTGTAACCAAACGTCTTATGGCCAGCGACAATGGCAAGGATTTCAAGCCCGTATGCGACATTCCTCATGGAGCTGCACCTTGCCAGACAATTGACATTCCTGCTACTACTGCCAGGTATTTCAGGGTGGTTTTCGACAACAACAAGTCTGAAAACCCCTACGCTTCCATAGCAGCGGCATTGGGATATGATCTGGGAGGAAGCAGCAGTTTACAGCCGACTCCTGTGGGCGAACTTGTACTTTACACAGTGAGTAAGGTGAACCATGCAGAAGAGAAGGCAGGCTTCTCTGTGCCATTTGATTTGGCCGAATTCGATACCCCTGCCGAGAATGGCAGTCAGGAGGTGATAGACCTCACAGCTCAGGTGAAAGACGGCAAGTTGACATGGAATGCTCCTTCAGGCAACTGGCGCATCTATCGCTTCGGCTACTCGCTCACTGGCAAGACCAACCACCCTGCTTCTCCTGAGGCCACGGGCTTGGAGGTGACCAAGCTCGACAAGGATGCGGTGACGGACTATATCAACTATTACCTTGACACCTATGTGGAGGCCAGCAGTGGTTTACTGGGTGCCAAAGGTATTCAAAACCTGCTGATTGACAGCTATGAAGCTGGCTTCGAGACGTGGGCTCCCAAGTTGCCGCAAGAATTTGAGCAACGCAGGGGATACAGCCTGCTGAAATGGTTGCCAGCCCTCACGGGACAGATTGTAGAGAACAGCGAAAAGACCGAGCAGTTCCTCTTCGACTGGCGTACTACCATCGGCGAACTGATAGCCGAGAACATGTATGGCACCATTGCACAGATAGCCAAGGAGCGCGGCTTGGGCACCTATTTTGAGGCACATGAGAACGGACGGCTGTACTTGCCCGACGGAATGGCTGTAAAGAGCAAGGCCGACATCCCAATGGCAGCAATGTGGCAGCTGGTGCCAGGGAAGCCTACATCCAACTCTTCCTATGAAATGGCTGCATCCGACATTCGTGAATCGGCTTCTGTAGCCCATGTTTACGGGCGCAGATTCGTAGCTGCCGAATCGCTGACAGCCAATGGTATGGATGGCAATGGCTACGCTTATTACCCTGGCAATCTGAAGTCAGTGGTCGACCTGGAGATGGCCAATGGCGTCAACCGCTTCGTGATTCATGAGAGCGCCCACCAGCCAGTGGACGACAAGAAGCCAGGCTTGGGACTGATGATTTTCGGTCAGTGGTTCAATCGTCATGAAACCTGGGCTGAGCAGGCCAAAGTGTGGATGGACTACTTAGCCCGCAGCAGCTATATGTTGCAGCAAGGTAAGTTTGTGGCTGACATAGCTTACTACTACGGTGAGGACAATGTGGTGACTGGTCTCTTCGGAAATGGCGACCCAGCTGTGCCCAACGGTTACAACTACGACTATATCAACTCCGAGATACTGACCACCATGCTGGACTTCAACGGCCAGCAATTTACGCTGCCCAGCGGTATGAGCTACAGGATGTTGGTGCTCGACAACAACTGCCAGCGCATGTCGTTGCCTGTGTTGCAGAAGATAGCGGCACTGGCAAAGAAGGGGGCCGTCATCTGTGGTGAGAAACCAAGTGCGGAACCTACAATGCAAGGCGACAAGGCCGAGTTCCAGCGTCTGGCTGATGAAATCTGGGGAATGAAAAACGTTATCAGTGGCAAGAGCATTGCCGAAGCTTTACAGCAAGAAGGCATTGCTGCCGATTTCTCTGCCAACGATATGAATAACATCCGTTATGTACATCGTAGCACTGACAATGCTGAGATCTACTGGGTGAACAACCGCACTGACCAGCCTCGCACCATTGACGCTACTTTCCGTGTGTCAGGCCTGAAACCTATGGTGTGGCATCCTGAGACTGGCAAGACCGAAGAGGTGTCGTATGAGATGAAGGATGGCTCTACCATTGTACAGCTGCGGCTGGTGGAAAACGATGCTGTGTTTGTGGTGTTCAGCGGTGCTGGCGAAAGCAAGGTGACTATACCAGCCCCCACAGAGACACAGCTTGCTGAAATCACTACTCCTTGGACAGTGAAGTTCGACCCTGCTTGGGGTGGCCCTGCTGAAACCACCTTCGACAAGTTGGTGTCTTATACTGAGTCTGACGATTCAGGCATCAAGTACTATTCCGGTACGGCCATCTATATTAATAAGGTAACGGTTAGCGAGAACGACCTCCAGCAAGGACAGTTGGTTCTCGACTTGGGTCAAGTGGGTTGTATGGCAGAGGTGAAGGTGAATGGCGTGGATGCAGGCATTCTGTGGAAAGCCCCTTATCGTGCTGATATCACTGGTTTGCTCAAGGCTGGCGACAATGACATCGAAATCAAGGTCATCAACCAGTGGGTGAACCGCATCATCGGTGATAAGCAGCCAGGAGTGAAGCAGCCTTACACCTACGCTTCGTTCGATTACTTCTATTTTGCCTTCTCACCCCTGCTGCCTGCAGGACTGATGGGCCCCGTAAAGTTGGTGGCTATAAAGTAATTGTAATTCTGTGACCATACTCCCGATTTTCTTGTAAAATTTGGGAGTATGGTCATAGAATTTATAAGAGGTTCCACTGGCGATTTGTGCCACATTGGAAGAATGAAACATTACCTGATGATATCTGTAGAGCTGACAGACGGAGCAACGGTGAATGGTGCTTGACTGAGGTCGATGGTAATGGCAGGAAGCAGGGCAGCATCATCGCAGGTGACAACAGTTCCACGGTTATACAGGTAGCCAAAGTCGCAAACGTAAGTGACATTGGCGCCCGTGTAACCGCTGGAGCGCATCATCCAGAAGGAATTGCCCTGATAGCCTTCGACGGGTGACCACCAGGCACCGCGACATTTGGCATAGAGCGTGGAGCGGAAACGCCTTGCCGGATCGTCTGTACCGTCGCCAGGATAAAAGCCATAGTCCATTGCCAGGGATGATGAAAACACCTCTGCCTCAGAAAGGATGAAAACATGGTCACGGGTATCGGGACCACAGGTGGTACCAAAGTAATAATTCGGAGCATTTCTGACTTCCGTTTCAAGGACGGCCAGGCGTTCTGTCTCTGTGAATGCTCTGGCAAAGAACTCAGAGTTCAGCCACCTGCGAAGGTCGCAATCGCTCCAGCTGATATCCACGTCAGTAAGATGGAAGGGGTGGCTGTCAGGCATCCTGTCGGCCAGGAGCAAGGCCTTGTTTCCCGTGATGTTCAGAATGCGCCAACGTATGGGTACATAGGCGAAATAATGGTAGATAGAGGCATCAGCCCAGCGGTAGTGCTGCGCCCGATTGGTGGCCCAGTTCACGGCTCCACTGGCATTGATGCGGCGATAGCGCGTACCGTCGAGCGTGGTTTCGTCGTTTGTCCATTCGGCCTGTTCAAGACGGGAAAAGAGCGTGGCATTGAGGATGACGTCACCCGCAGCAAGGGCATAGTCATCGACAGCGGTGAACGGCCTGTCCACCACCTCGTTGGTGGGATAGCTGCCATAGTAGATGCACGACCAGAGCGTTGTATGATTGTACGTATCAGCATCTTTCACCCACGGACTGTTCAGCCCTTCCCAAGAATCGCCAGTGTACTGGGCTTTATCTATCACAGGCAATTCATCGTCTTTCTCACAGGAGCAAAAAACTCCCATGAACAATGCCAATGATATCAGGATCTTTTTCATCACCTTAGTTTGTAGCTTTCATACCTCACGTTCCTTGCATGCTCCCCATGTCCCTGGCGCTCAGTGCAATTATTCCTTAATTTTGAATGTATGGATTACAGGGTTTGCTTTTGTGGCAGGAGCCCAGGCATTGCCTGACTGGCCATTCGGATTGCCATACTTGGCGAAGTTGGTCCATGCGTCCACCATCTCGTCAGAGAGCTTGAAATCGGCCTCAGTGAACGGGCGCCAGCTTCGTCCCAGCGTGTGGAACACAAACCAAAGTTCACTGCTATGAAAAGCCCCTTGGAGGCTCTCGCGTCCATCTGAAGGCAGTTTGCGATCGAACAGATAGCAATAGGTTGGATTCGATGAAAGGGAGTCGCGCACAGCTGCGAAGTTCAGGATGGGCTGACTCAAATCAGTCATGTCGTCGCCAGTATAGCCCAGCATGTAAGGCACATCGGCTAATGTCTTATCATAGGTGGCCTGATCGAAACTCTTGTCAAGAATCACGCCATCGGTATGGGGAGACATGGAAATGCCTGCTCCGCGAGGCACTTTGCTATGAGCATCGTAAATTGCCTGAGCACTTGCTGCGCGCATTTCTGCCAACGAGTTGAAGCCCATGGTCTTCATCATCTCTTCGCCTCCCTTGTCAAGTTGGGCTTGTGTTTGTCCTCCACCAGTGGGGATAAAGTCGCCAAGACCACCTCCGCTCTGTACGATAGCCTTGGCTATCAATCCCTTACTGAAAGGAGAGGCACAGAGGTTGCGGATGCTGGCGCCACCAGCACTCTGTCCGAAAATCGTGATATTGTCGGGATCACCTCCAAACTGTGCGATGTTATTCTTAATCCACTTCAAAGCTGCAATCTGGTCGAGCAAGCCGTAGTTGCCAGACACATGATCGGGATCTTCTGCTGAGAGTTCAGGATGGTTCAAGAAACCAAAGATACCCAAACGATAGTTGATGGTAACCAGAATCACGTCGCGCTGCGCCCACGCATCGCCATCCATTGTCATCTCAAAGCCCCAGCCTCCGAAGTAAGCACCACCATGAACCCACATGGCCACGGGGAGTTTTTTCTCAGGATGCCCAGGGGCATTCTCAGGAGCCCACACATTCAGATAGAGGCAATCTTCAGAATAATTCGGGTCATCGCTACGGAAATGGAACTCTGTACCATATTGTCCGTCTTGCGGATTTCGGATGCGCTGCATGGCAGCATCACTAAAAGTGTCGGCCACTTTCACTCCTTGCCAAGCCACCACGGGCTGAGGACGTTTCCAACGAAGTGAGCCCACAGGAGGGGCAGCATAAGGTAAGCCTTTATACACCAATACGCCCTCGGCTTCTGATTTGACACCTTGTATTTGTCCACCCTCGATGGTAAGGACAGGATTCACATCGGTCTGGCTTCCTGAAGTAGTGCATCCAGTCAAGAGGGCTGTGAATATAGCCAGTAAATAATTAGATTTCTTCATATCAATGTAAATTTATTGATTTTATGATGCAAAGATAGAATTTTTATTTGAATTGGAGTCGTTGTTCTTGAAATATCTCTTTAATTATTATCTTTGTCCAAAATTATGAAGCGTATGAAAAAGATATTGACCTTTTTGAGCATTTCAATTCTGGCGGCTATGCAGCTGAATGCCCAGCAGTGTGAAGTGAAATTTGACCTGAACTATAACACCACCGAGCAGGTGGAACCCCTCAGTGTGAAGCAGGGTTGTGCCTTGCCATTGGACAAGAAACCTATGCCACAACGCGAGGGCTATCGCTTTGCCGGATGGTACACCTCGAAAGAGGGCAAGGCACAAGAGGAATGGTTGTTTGGCAAGAAGATAGGTGCCATGGGGGCATTTATGAACCTGCCCAACGACTCGATGAAGGTGGAGCAGCCCATGACGCTTTATGCACGCTGGATTGCTCCTACACACATCAAGGATGCAGAAGGACTAAACCGCATGCGCGACGACCTGCATGGCTGGTTCGTGCTGGACAACGACATTGACCTGGCGGGTATGGATGATTGGGAGCAAGTGGGCGTGTATGAGGCTGACTATGAGTGGGCTGAAGGCGAGTGGTGGAAGCAAGCCTTTAAGGGGAAGCTCGACGGACAAGGTCATGCTATCCGCAACCTGAAATTCACGAAGGCCACCTCAGAGAAGAAAGCCATCTTCGGCTCTATGATGAATGGCGAGATTTGTAACTTGGTGATTGATAGTCCTGTGGTGGATATAAGCACTACCTCGATGTATGTGGCTCCTTTGGTGGGTATTATGAAGCAGGGGGGCAATGAGGTGAATGACATCAGCAACGTGCAGGTGAAGGATGCCCGATATAAGGTGAATCTCAACAATACCGAAGGGGCTTTCTCTGCAGTGACTTTCATCACGGCTGGTGCTTGGAACGGTACTCTGGCCAACTGCTCCGTACAGGGTGAGATGGACATCACTTTCAGCGGTACGGGAGGCGGACAGTTCTACGTAGGTGGTATTGCTGGTGAGAACTACAGCGAGATGAGCGATTGTGTGACGGATGTGAAAATCAACATCCATTTCGCTGCGCCAGAGGCTGCTAAGGATTTCTCTGTCTATGTGGGAGGCTTGGCGGCTTCTGCGACCAATGTGAAGAATTGCTCTTCGAGCGGCAGCATCCACATAGATGGCAATCCTTTGACTGAACAGTTCTATGTGGGCGGTTTGGTTGGCAGTGAGCGTTATGGTGAGATAGCAAATAATAGTGCGAAAATGCAGATCACCCTCAACGGAATGCCTAAAGCCCAAGTGGGTGGTATAGTAGGTGAATTTAACCCAACCTTTGGTGGGGTAGGTGCTGCTTTGGGTATCAAGAAAACCTCTGTACACGATTGCCAGGCAGAGGTAGAGGTGAAAGCCGATCCTTCAGTAGCACTGACTTACGGCCGCATCTCTGGCGCTGGTCAGCCCGAGCCTTTGAAGGCTTGGGGAGGCCAGATGGAGTATGAGGTCAGCGAGCCTTAGTTGCTCCCATAGATAGTGGATACTACTGAGTACCTTTACATCCATCTTTAGTCATTTGAAAAGTATATGAACATAGAGGACTATCGTGAATTCTGCCTATCGTTGGGTGCAGGTGTGGAAGAGAAACTGCCGTTCCAAAAGTTCAAAAACGGGGAGGGAGTGCTGGTGTTTTACGTCATGGATCACATGTTCTCATTCTTCGATTGCAATGATTTTTCAGTTATCTCACTCAAATGTCAGCCAGACCGCATTGATGCTCTGAAGGCAGCCTATGAATGTATTGGCAATCCGTATAATGAATCACCAAAGCATTGGATTGGTGTCAATCCAAATACCGTACCAGACAAATTGCTGCAGGAACTGACGCGAAACTCATACGAGATTGTCAAGGCGAAGTATACGAAGAAATGATTCTTTTTCGTAACTTTAGCTTCGCTGAACTTATTCCGCCTCGGAAAAGCTCAAATAAATTTGGCTTTTCGCTCGACTTTCCATAACTTTGAAATCGGAATTTTAAAGCTGTTAACGATGAAGCGAATAATCTTTCATATCTCCCTGAGCTGCGTAGCATTGCTTGCCCTGATAATGTCGGCTCAGTGTACTCGGAAAGCCCCTCTCACTATGCTGACGTACAACATACGGCACGGGGCAGGGATGGATCTCACCATGAACCTGGAGCGACAGGCCGCCATCATCAAAGCCTGCCAAGCCGATGTGGTGGGGCTGCAGGAAGTGGATAGTGTAACTGGTCGCTCAGGACGGATAGACGAGGCTGCTTGGCTGGCCCGTGAGTGTGGGATGGTGGGCACCTTCGGACGGGCGATTGACTATGACGGAGGCAAGTACGGTGTGGCCATACTGAGCAAGGATAATCCGCTGAGCGTGAAAAACATACCGCTTCCAGGCGCTGAGCCGCGCACCTTGCTGGTGTGCGAGTTTGAGACCTACGTCTTCGCCTGCACACACCTCGACCTGAAAGAGGAGAACCGCCTGGCCTCGGTGCCCATCATCGTGAGCGAAGCCGAGAAGTGGGACAAGCCGTTCTTCCTCTGTGGTGACTGGAACGATAAGCCCGACAGTGAACTCCTGCAGCGGCTTCAGGAGAAGTTCACCCTGCTGAGCAACACTAACGGTGCAGACAAGTCGCACCCCACCTACCTGTCGTTTCCAGCCGATGCTCCCGCCATCTGCATCGACTACATCGTCGTATTCGGTCAGCGTGCTGCCCGCATCAGCAGCGAGGTTCTTAATCAGCCCGAAGCTTCCGACCATCGCCCAGTGCTGGTGGTGGCTGAGTAATTCTCTTTGATTAATCTTCCTCGGAGGTAAGAATGTGGTAAGGAGGCTGGTGGATTATTCTATTACTCACGTTTTTCTATGAGCGGAAGCAGCTCTTGCTCAAAGATTCTGCGCTCCACGATGCGGTAGTGCGGGTCATACACTTCGCCATAGGTATCACTGTGGTCCATCTGGTATTCCCCCTTTGCCAACACGCCGTTTATCTCGCTTTCCTGCTCTGCGAAGTGGGGGAGTGATTCCAATCCCATTTCACCTATCACGCTGCGGATAAGCCGCCATTCCTTTTTCCATTTCTTCACCGTGTAAGGCTTGATGCTGTTCACACTGCGCACGAAGGCAGAGAAGAAGGTGTCGTAGTCTATCAGTCCTTCATGAAGCACTCGCAGATTCACGCGATAGAGGTTGCCTTCAAAACCCGTAGGCTCGTAGTAGGCACCCTCAAAACGCTTGGCAGTAGCCATCTCTCTACGTAGATAGTAGCCTGCTGAAGTGGTGTCGGCGATGATGTGACCAGGACCAAAGCGATCTTGGAAGAACGACTTATACAGATCCTGCAACTCGGATTGCGGGTAATCCTTCATTTGGCGTTCTATGGCAGCACGGATTTTCTGCTTCCGCGTCTGTCCGTTGGCCGACGTGCAGAGAATAAGCCCGGCAACAAATAGAAACACAGCCCATGTATTTGGAAAAAATGTTTTCATAATCACCTTCTTTTTCTCGAACAAAGATACAACTTCCAGAATTTCATACAAGAAAAAACTGAATGATTTTATACTTTTTGTATGTCATCAAGCTTAAAAATCTTCTTTGCAGTTATGGCCGAGCACTACGACAGATAAAAGTACTACCTACCAAAGTACAAAAAAGACAAATCTTTTTTTGCAACAAAAGCCGTTATTTTCCCCCTTTTTTATATTTTTGCACACTAATTAATATGTAAAGGCTATTACTAATGTTTATAAAGAGATACAGATTTGTAGTGCTGGTAATACTATCTTCACTACTTTTGGGGTGTAATGCGTTTCACGATTCAGATAATGCCACTTCAACACCTGACTTTGTAGCAAATAAAGATGGTGTTACAGTAGAATTAGGGTCCCGACTTTCGGAAAAATTGAAGTTGACTGTTGTTGAGCCGCAAACGCTTGACATCCAGTTTAAAACCACTGCCTCGGTTGGCCCAAAGTCAGGAAACATCGCCGATATTGGTTTACCTTTCGGTGGGCGTATCGTTCGTTCGTTTGTCCGTTTAGGCGACGCTGTTCATCGCGGTCAGGCTCTTTTTGAAGTCAGCTCTTCCGATTATATGGAGGCTGTGAAAGCTTACCTTGAAAGCCGTAATGCCTTCGATCTTGCTTTGGCCAACCGAAGGCGCAAAGAGACCCTGCACCAGACGGGAATGCTTTCTGATCGGGAATGGGAGGAAATATGTGCTGAAGCCAGCAATGCCGAAAATGCATGTGAAATAGCGAGCCGTAGCCTGTCACTGTTCAATGTGAACCCCGCATCAGTCAAGGCTGGCGAGCCACTTCGGGTTGTCTCTCCGATTTCTGGGCGAGTGGTTCGTAACGACATTGTCATCGGCGGATATCTTCGTGAGGAAGAGGATGCTCCTATGACAGTAGCTGACCTCTCTACGGTATGGGTTACAGCCAACGTGAAGGATTCTCAAGTCATCGGATTGGCTCCTGGACAGAAGGTGAACGTTGAGATCGATGCCGGACATAAGGTGGATGGAAAAATTTTCTATGTAGGGGATCTGTTGGATGAGAAGACACGTACGCTTCCCGTCGTTATAGAATGTGACAATTCAGAGAGGCTCCTTAAACCTGGAATGTTTGTTTCTGTGGTTTTTGATCGCAAGACACCCTCTGTGTTGGCTGTACCTACATCTGCCATTTTCCAAGGAGAAGAGGGTAGGTTCTTGTATGTTCAGGACTCCCCAGGACACTTCAAGAAAGTTCTGGTGTCCATTGAGAATCTCGAAAACGGGCAGTGCATTGTATTATCGGGCCTGTCTGGCGGAGAAACCATTATCGTTGAAGGGGGAATTTATTTAAGCGAGTAAAACAATGGAGCGTCTTATCACTTATGTTCTCAAACGGAGAGGACTCATTGCCGTTATCTTTCTTGTGGTCTCGCTTTTTGGAATCTATTCCTGGACAAAGCTTGCAATTGATGCATACCCCGACATTGCCGATGTGACTGTTCAAGTCGTGACCCAGGTTCCTGGACTGGCTGCCGAAGAAGTGGAGCAGCAGATTTCTATTCCGTTGGAGCGAGCACTCTATGGTTTGCCATCACTTGAAATAATGCGTAGCAAAAATGCTTTCGGCTTGTCTATCATTGTCCTTGTCTTCCAAGATGGAACTGAAGACTATTGGGCAAGACAACGTGTCCGTGAGAGCATCGAAGGTGTTGAACTTCCATACGGTGCCCAACCTGAACTCAATCCGCTTACATCACCCACAGGTGAGATATATCGCTATGTGCTGGTGGGTAACGGAAAATCGCTCCGCGAACTGACAGAAATCAATAAGTGGACGGTAATTCCTGCCCTGCAGCAGATACAGGGCGTGGCGGCTGTCAGCAATTATGGTGGTCTGACAACCCAGTATCAGCTTGAAATAGATCCTCTGCGTTTGGTTGAATACGACTTGTCAATCTCTGATGTAGAAGATGCTTTGGGAAATAATAACTCCAATGCCGGAGGCAGCATGATCAGTATGGGTGACGTAAGTTACGTAGTACGTGGCGTGGGCTTAATTCGCGACTTGGAAGACATGGGTGATATCGTAGTAAAGAACGAAAATGGAATCCCCGTTTTCCTGCGAGATCTGGGCGAGTTGCGGTACGGAAACTTAGAGCGAAAGGGCATACTTGGTTATGTGGATGACGATATCTCAATCGACGACGGCGTGGAAGGTATTGTTCAGATGCTGCGCTACCAGAATCCTTCGCAAGTACTTGACAAAGTCCACAAGGTAGTGGAGGAACTGAACCGCGATGGTTTGCCTGAAGGAGTTGAGATCCACACTTTCATGGACCGTACGACGCTTGTTGGTACTACCCTTAGCACTGTAGAACATACCCTGTTCTTCGGAATGCTACTTGTCATAGGCATCCTGCTCATCTTCCTTGGAAGTCCGAAGAGTGCGCTCATTGTTGCTGCAACCATCCCTATCTCTCTTTTGGTTGCCTTTATCTTGATGCATTTGACTGGTATTCCTGCCAATCTTCTTAGCCTTGGAGCCATAGACTTTGGCATACTTGTTGACGGTGCTATTGTGATGATTGAGACCATTCTGAAACTACGTGAGGATGACCCCTCAAAACCACTTACCGGAAAGGAAACGCTTCATCGTGTCATGGAAGTGGCCAAGCCCATCTTCTTCGCCACCCTAATCATTATTGTGGCCTACATGCCGCTGTTTGCTTTTGAGCGCATTGAGAAGAAACTATTCACCCCGATGGCTTTTACTGTGGGCTATGCCTTGGTTGGAGCAATGTCTGTAGCATTGCTCCTGATTCCAGGTCTGGCATATACCATCTACCGCAAACCGCAGAAAGTATATCACAACAAAGTAGTGACCAGACTAAATACACTTTACAGGATACATACCGATTTACTGCTTGATGTACCCAAGAGAATCTACACAGGTATATCTGTTGTGTTAGTGGCTGTGATTGTTTTGATGATTACCGTAGGAAAGGACTTCCTTCCCAACCTCGATGAGGGTGGTATCTGGATTCAAGTCCAGACACCTCCTGGTATCTCGCTGGAGAAATCAACGAAGATGGCTGACGAACTGCGAGCTAAGCTCAAGAAATTCGATGAGGTTTCGTATGTTATGACCCAGGAGGGTCGCGATGACGAAGGTGCCGAGGCTTTTACCTCATCACACATTGAAGTCTGCATAGGGTTAAAACCCTATTCCCAATGGAGATGGGGCAAGAGCAAGGATGATCTCGTTGCCGAGATGGCAGATACAATAGCACAGATGCCAGGCTACCGTGTGGGTTTTTCTCAACCGATTATTGATATGGTGATGGATCAGATTGCCGGCTCACACAGTGACTTGGCAATAAAGATATATGGTGACGACCTGGAGGAGGGGCGTCGCATAGCCGAAGAGGTAGAACGCCTCATTGCAAGCATTCCTGGAGCCACGGATGTGATTATAGATCAGGAACCGCCACTTCCGCAACTTCAGATTACTGCCGACCGTGAGAAAGCGGCATACTATGGTGTCAACATTGCCGATATCGCCCAATTGGTAGAAACGGCCATAGGCGGGCGCGCTGTCTCACAGATTTACATCGGCGATCGAGTTTACGACGTCATCTGCCGCTTCCGTGAGGATGTACGTGATACCCCCGAGAAAATAGCCGCACTGACTCTTACCTCTGCATCCGGTTCTTTGATTCCGCTATCTGCCGTAGCAGAGGTAAGCACACGTTTGGGTGCCAGTTTCATCACCCGAGAGATGGGTAGAAGACAACTGACGGTACGCGTCAACTTACGTGGGAAGGATCTTTCGACTTTTTTGAACGAAGCCAACGCACTAATCCGTGAAAATATAGAATATGACCATACGAAATACTCACTCAAGTGGGACGGCCAATTTGAGAACCAACAGCGTGCATACACCCGTCTGGCCATTGTCATCCCGTTTGTACTGGCCATCATGTTTATTCTGCTCTACGGCGCGTTCCACGATTTTCGCCAAGCTGGGCTGCTCATTGTGCTGCTCCCTCTATCTCTCTTTGGGGGTTTACTGGCACTCAACTTCCGTGGTATGACCTTCAACGTTTCTTCAGCCGTAGGATTCATCGCCCTTTTCGGCCTGACCATCCAGAACGGAGTGATTATGATATCTCATATCAACCATCTGCGCGAACGGGGCGTTACGTTACGTGCTGCTGTCATAGGGGGTGCATCCCATCGACTACGACCCGTGCTGATGACGGCCACAGTAGCCATACTCGGTCTGCTACCGGCTTCTATAGCCACAGGCATCGGGTCAGATGTGCAGCGTCCGCTGGCAACAGTCATCGTTTATGGTTTACTATTCTCTACAATTATCACCTTGTATATTTTACCTACGCTCTATTATCGTATGGAAAGCCTACGAGAGCGAAAAACTGTTACGAAAGATGAAGACGATTTCTAAACTGCCGTTTATCCTGCTCTTTTGGGGTTTCTGTGTCCATAACATCAGTGCACAGGGGTACTCGGAATATATGAATGCCGTAGAAAGACATAACGCAGCCTATTTGGCAGAACGATATAATATGGGTATAGCAGAGGCTCTTACTGCTGCTTCCCGTGTATTCAATGACCCGACACTCTCCGTGGAATATGGCAACAACCAAGACTGGTCTCTGCAAATGGGGCAGTCGGTGGAAATTGGTCTTTCTTATTTGATTAACTTAGGCAATGTCCGTAGGGCACGCATCAATGTGGCACGCAGCGAGGAAGAAATAACCCGTGCAGCTATGGACGATTGGTTCCGCAATCTTAAAGCAGATGCCACAATCGCTTGGGTGAATGCACAAAAGGCACGGGCTTTGAAAGAGACCAAGCGTTCCTCTTATGAAAGCATGTTGAAGGTTGCCGACTCTGACAGCATTCGGGCTGCACTTGGTGACGGGAGCCGCATAGATGCACGTCAATCGCGTATTGAGTCAAAGGCTCTTTATGCCGATTATCTTGCAGCCGATGCCGAATATGCCAATGCCTTGCATACGCTTACACTATATGCCGGAGGCCTTTCCTTTAGTGATGTTCCTGATGAGGATATCTTGCTGGTGATTCCTTCAAATTCTCTTCAAGAGATGGTAGAACTGGCATTGGAAAACCGTGCAGACTTGCGATCCGCGGAATTGTCACGTACACTTTCCGAACGCAATCTGGCTTTGGTGAAAGCGTCTCGTGCACCAGAAATTGAACTGAATGCAGGCTATTCTTACAATAAAGAAGTCCGCAACGAAATAGCTCCAGCGCCGACATATCACGGTCTTACCGTAGGCGTATCATTCCCATTGAAATTTTCTCGACTCAACCGAGGAGAACGATTGGCAGCCGAGCGTTCTGTAAAACAGGCCGAAGCGGCTTACGAGGCTGCGAAGCAACAGATTGTCTCTGAGGTGCAGCAAGCTTTGGTTTCCTGGCAGTCGGCCACAAAGGTTGCACAAGAGTGTTCCGCTACAATGATGGAAGATGCTGCAGCAATCCTTGAAAACCGTCGTACAGCCTATTTACAAGGTGATTCTTCGCTGCTCGACTTTTTGTTATCTGTCAGGGTCTATAATGACACTGCCGAACAATGCATTGAAGCCAAATGCGGCTTGACAATAGCCACTGCCGAACTCCTCCGTGCCTTAGGCCTTTAGGGTTTATTGCAAATGTTATTATTGCTTAAATCTTATGGCGAATCAATGTTTTTCTCGGATTATTTCATATCTTTACTGCATAAATTTACTTGTAATACAAGTACAATGATGAAGAAGATGCTTTTCTGCCTTATGGCAGTGATGGGCGTGCTGACCCTTTCAGCATAACAGATGTGGAGAAAGAACTGAAAAACAAACAAGATTAAAAATATGAAAAAGATTATATCATGTTTGGTGGCTATGATGGGGCTGACTATGGCCTATGGCCAAGGGAATTATGAAACTGATGTGTTCACTACCAAGAGTGGAAAAACCATCAAGATTCACGCACTGATGCACGCCAGTGTCCGTATGGAATACGATGGCAAGGAAATACAAATCGACCCTGTGTCGAAGTTGCGCGACAGAACGGTGGACTATACCGTGATGCCCAAGGCTGACTATATCTTCGTGACGCATGAGCATGGTGATCACTACGATGCCAATGCGTTGAAACTGCTGATGGCGGATAAGACCCAGCTGATCATGAACAAGCGCTGTGCCGACATGTTTGGTGCAGGAGAGGTGATGGTGAATGGCGACAGCAAGCAGATAGCTCCCGACTTCAAGGTGGAGGCGGTGCCTGCCTATAACACCTCGCCAGATAAGTTGGATAAGCATCCCAAGGGTCGTGACAACGGCTATATCCTGACCATTGATGGCCTGCGCATCTACATGGCTGGCGATACGGAAGACATCCCTGAGATGGAGGGTATCAAAGACATCGACATTGCTTTCTTCCCCTGCAACAATCCTACGATGTCGGCAGCACAGGTGGTAAGGGCTACTAAGATCATCCGACCCAAAGTGTTGTTCCCCTACCATTACACCCCTGCCGATATCACCTCGATACCAGCACAACTGCAAGGGGAGGGCATTGATGTGAGAATCAGGAATTACGATTGAATATCCCGCAGTCAGATAGTCATGACGATGAATCCTTTCTGTAACGATAAGCCTGAGCCTGTGGTGAGACCTGCCACTCAGGCAGACCGTTTCTATACAGGCAATGCCAAAGAACTGAGTCAGGAGGTTGACAGCTTCCTGGCTCTTCACAGCGGCAGTGCAACCTATGATCAGGTGGCGGCACTTATCGTGCCCCATGCAGGCTACTACTATTCAGGCAACGTGGCGGCGTCGGCCTACATGACATTGAACCCTCAGAAGGCCTACAAACGTATATTTCTGTTGGGCCCGAGTCATCAAACTTGGCTCAACGGCGCTTCTGTCAACAGCGAGGCCGACTACTACGCCACTCCTTTGGGCAATGTGAAGGTTGACCGTGAGACCGCCCGCCTGCTGCAGAAAGCTGACAAGGTGTTTGGCTATAAGGCAGCTGCCCACGCCCAAGAGCATTGCTTGGAGGTTCAGCTACCCTTTCTGCAAAGAAGGTTTGCTGGGAATGTACCACCCATCGTGCCGATGATCATCTCTACCAATGAATACGGGAAATTGAAGCGGATGGCGGAGGTACTGAAACCCTATTTCACGGATGAGAACCTGTTTGTCGTGAGCAGTGACTTTTCGCACTATCCTTCGTATGAGGATGCCTGCGAGGTGGATGCCAAGACGGGCAAAGCCATTGAGACGGGAGATGTGGAGCAGTTTATTGATACCATAGAGGCCAATGCTCACAGCGGCAAGCGTAACCTGGCAACGAGTGCCTGTGGCGAATTCCCCATCATCACACTCATGCTGATGCTTGACGGAAATTATGACATCAAGCATCTGATGTATCAGAACTCAGGCGACATCGACAACCATGATCATAGCAGGGTAGTGGGCTATCATTCTTTCGCTTTCCTTCGCAAGCAACAGTCCGCGGAAAGTTTTACTCTCACTGATGCTGACAAGCAACAACTGAAAGATATTGCCCTTCAGAGCATCAAGGACTCACTGGATGGGAAATCCATAGCGCAGCCCATTTTCAATCCTCAGTTTCCCCATTTGAATATTAAATGCGGTGCATTTGTCTCCCTACACAAGCAAGGTCATCTGCGTGGTTGTATAGGGCATTTTGGTGAGGATTATCCTTTGCATGAGATTGTGGCTGAGATGGCTCGAGCAGCTGCTTTCGATGACCCCCGGTTCTCACCTGTAAGACTAGAGGAACTGAAAGATATTGATATTGAAATCTCCGTGCTTACTCCGATGCGTCGCATTCAGAGTCTGGATGAGTTTGAGTTGCATCGTCATGGCATCTACATACGCAAGGGTTACCGCAGTGGGACATTCTTGCCTCAGGTGGCTGATGAGGTGAATTGGACCAAAGAGGAGTTTGTGGGGCATTGTTCACGCGACAAAGCAGGACTGGGTTGGAATGGTTGGCGAGATGCTGAACTTTATGTGTACGAAGCGATAGTGTTTTAATTAAACATTTAGGGCTATGGAGTGTAGGTATTATCAGCGATTGGATGATGGGCGTGTGGAGTGCCAGCTCTGTCCTCATCATTGTCGTATGGCTGATGGCAAGACGGGCATTTGCCGAAGCCGAAGGAATCGGCATGGAACACTTGTCAGCGAGGTGTATGGAAAGCCTTGTGCCCTGGCCATCGACCCTGTCGAGAAGAAGCCTCTATACCACTTCCACCCTGGCACGACCTGTCTCTCAATCGCTTGTACGGGATGTAACTTCCATTGTCTGAACTGTCAGAACTACGATATTTCACAGGTGGTACCTGATGATGTCGGCTACTATGAACTGTCACCTGAGGACATGGTAAAACTCTGCTTGAAACACCATTGTCCAGGCATCTCCTATACTTACACTGAACCGCTTACCTATTTAGAATATGTGATAGATACGGCTCGATTGGCACATGAGGCAGGACTTTGGAATATTCTGGTATCTGCTGGTTATGTCTGCCAGGAGCCTTTGGAAGACCTTTTACCTTTTCTTGACGCTGCCAACATTGACCTGAAATCCTTCAGTGATGACATCTACCAACGTATCAGTGGCGGTCATCTCCAGCCGGTTCTCGATACCATCCTTGCCATGCGTGATGCAGGTGTGTGGATAGAACTCACTAACCTGGTTATTCCAGGTGTCAACGATGACAAGAGTATGATTGGTCAGATGTGTCGATGGCTTGTGGAAAACAATCTTGCTGAAGTACCACTTCATTTCAGCCGTTTCTTTCCTCGTTACAAAATGAAGGACATAAAGCCTACACCCATCCAGACGTTGAAAGATGCTAAGCGGATAGCCCAAGAGGAGGGAATCAAGTATGTATATCTCGGTAATGTTCCCACAGAACATGAGTAGCTGTGCTAATACACAGAGCTCGCTGTCGTGAATCTTGCAGGACTAATAAAAAAAGAAGCTTCGGACCGTCACGGCTGGAAGCTTCCATACAAACACAAAATAAAACACGACAAAACTTTGAGAGGTACCTGGCGGATTCGAACCGCCGTACACAGTTTTGCAGACTGGTGACTCAACCACTCATCCAAGGTACCATTCGCTGTTAGCGTTTGCAAAGGTAAGACTATTTTTTGTATTTCCAACTAATCGCAACAAGTTTTCTTCGTTTTTTTTACATTTCTTGCGCAAGACCTTTGTTTTTCCTCAAACTGCTGCTTGATTTCACAGGGTTTCGTACAGCCAGCACAGAGGGTGACTCCTTCACGGCTCTGACGGATGCTATGAAAAACCCTCCACAACACCCATGCCACACAGCCAGCAACAATCAAATAAACTATCATATTCTGCCAGATAGTACTCATACCAATAAGCCTCCTACTTGATATACCAACATAGCCACCATCCAAGCCAACAAGGTAGTGTAACCTGCCGTAAAGAGCGCCCATCGCCATTGGCCGGTTTCATGTTTGATGGCCGTGATCGTAGCCACACAGGGAAAGTAAATCAAAACAAAGAGCAGGTAGGCAATGGCTGACAAGGGGGTAATACCTGCCGCGCGCAGATTGTCTGACAAGTCTGCACTTTCAGCCTCGGAATTGTTGCTGTAAAGAACTCCCATCGTACTGGCTACCAATTCCTTAGCTCCTGCACCTGCCAGAAGGCCGACATCCATTTTCCAGTCAAATCCACATGGCTCCAATACAGGAGAGATAGCCTTTCCAATACGTCCTAAATAGCTGTTCTCCTGTTGTTCGGCCTCGGTAGCATAGTCGTAGTGGTTGGGGTAATAACCCAGGAACCACACGATAATACTGGCCACCAAGATGATGTGTCCCATCTTATAGAGGTATTGCCTGCCTTTTTCCCACGTGTGGCGCAAGATGGCCTTGGCTGTAGGATAACGGTAAGGAGGTAGCTCCATCACAAAAGGGGTATTGTCGCCTTTTACCAGAAAAGATGAGAAGATGCGGGCCATCAACACAGCCAAGAATATGCCAGTGGCATAGAGGATCAGAATCACCAGTGCCTGAAATTGGGCAAAGAACACGCCTGTTATAATAAGGTATATGGGCAGGCGGGCGCTGCAGCTCATCAAAGGTAGAATCAGCATGGTCACTAGGCGGCTTTTCGGACTTTCGATAGTGCGGGTAGCCATTTCGGCAGGCACATTGCAGCCAAAGCCCATAATCAGCGGAATGAATGACTTGCCATGCAATCCCATGCCATGCATTACCTTGTCCATGATAAAGGCGGCTCGAGCCATATAACCCGATTCTTCCATCAGTGAGATGAAGAAATATAGTATCAGGATTTGAGGAAGGAAGACGATTACAGACCCCACGCCTGCTATGGCACCATCGGTAAGCATATCGCGCAGCGGACCTTCAGCCATATTGGCCTTCAAGAAATCACTGAGCCAACTTACTCCCGCATCTATCCAGTCCATAGGATATTGACCTACTACAAATGTAACCTCAAACATCAGTCCCATCAAGATGAAGAAGATGGGAAATCCTAACCAACGGTTGGTCACGATGGAGTCTATCCACTTGGTCACATGGCGTACATCGTGCTTGTGTGCATCTTTATATGTCTCATGCAATGCACCTGAGATAAAACCATATTTGGCATTCATCACTGCCGTCTCGCTGTCTTCGTGCAACACTTGTTTGATGCGTTCGGCTTCCTTATCACGCACGTCCTTTATCTCATCCCCATTGGGTAGTGTGGCAATCAGATGTTCATAATCATGGTCTTTCTCCAACAATTTGATAGAAAGATAGCGCAGAGAATAATGTGAACGCAGGTCTTCGTTCTTGGCAAGTGCTGCCTTGATGGCCTCTATGCCCTCTTCAATGTCGTGCCCATGATTGATGTGGATATGGTGATAGACATTGTTGCGAGGCTTCACGTCGCTGGCAAAGTCTTCCTCATGTTCATCCTCTTTACTATCTTCTTTATGATACTTCTTGTGCCAATCGCGCAGCTGCTCAAACACTTCAGGGTTGATGGTTCCATCCTTGCCGATAAAGTCGGCCCCCTCATACATATTGATAATAATGTGGAAAAGCAGATCGAGTCCACGGCCAGAGCGGCAAACGGTAGGCACCATAGGAACACCAAATAGTTGAGCTAACAGACGATAATCCAATTGGCTACCGCTGGCTTCAAACTCATCGTACATATTCAGTGCCACCACTGTACGCAGGTTCATGTCGATAAGCTGGGTGGTAAGATAGAGGTTTCGTTCCAGGTTTGACGAGTCCACCACATTGATGACAATATCGGGTGTCTTCTCCACAATCTGCTGGCGTACATAGAGTTCCTCCGGGCTGTAGCACGACAGCGAATAGGTGCCAGGCAAATCGACTATCTTGAAGGTATAGCCCTCAAATTGAAAAAAGCCTTCTTTGGCATCCACTGTCACGCCGCTGTAATTGCCCACATGCTCATGGGCACCAGAAGCTATATTGAAAAGTGAAGTCTTGCCACAGTTAGGATTGCCTACTAACGCAACATTGATAGTACGGCGCTGATGTAGAGCCAACTGCTTCATCTGTTCTTCAGTCAGGGTCTCATCTTCGCCTATCAGTCCGTGATTATCAGGAAGGGTCACGTCTTCGTGTCGTTGTTGTTTCAAGTTGCGGGCTTCTTCTTGGGTGATGATTTCTATCATCGATGCTTCTTCGCGACGTAACGAAATCTCATAGCCCATGATGCGATATTTTACAGGGTCGCGCAATGGGGCACTCAGCAACACCTCCACCATTTTACCCTTGATGAATCCCATCTCCACAATACGTTTGCGGAAGCCTCCGTGACCTAACACTTTGACTACCACACCTTTCTCTCCAGTTTTCAGCTCTGATAAGCGCATACTCATTCTAAATTACGGTCACAAAGATAACAACATTATTTCATTTGACCAAATTATTTAGAATGATTTTAAACTATTTCTTCTGACTGGGTCGGTTGGCCCTGCGCTGGCGGATATCCGCTTTTTTCTTGGCTGATGCAGAGCCGTGCTGGCCAGTGATATACGACTTTTTCTTTGCCTTGGTCTTTCGGGCTGTTTCTTTGGGCTGATCGGAACGACGCTTGAATACAACACCACCCATTATCTCATCTTCTATTCCCATAGCGCTTATTATTTCATTACATTATTTACTGATAAAAGCCCTGATGATTTCACCTGTGAAAATCTGAGGCATTCCCTCGATAGATGGCTGTGTAGGCAGTTTTTGGCATTCCAGAATCAACGAGGGCTTGTCGGCTCCAGTAGGATAGAAGCGTACGCTGTAGGTATCGGCTTTCATTACTGCGGAAGTATCCTGTTCGGCTCCAAAAATGGTATGAACCACTGGATTTCCTTGCAACTTGCCAAGAGAACCACCAGCATTGGCAGTGAGCGTAGTCATGTTATAGATATCAGACCCAACGGTGATGACCAATCGCCCGTTGGCTGCAGCTATCAAATCAGCAGAAAGATTGTTTATGTCAGCCTCTTTAAACCCTTCTGGAACATCAGCTGTCTTTGGCTGTGGAGTATCCGCTTTAACAACATCAACCACAGGTTGTGAGGTAGGAGTATCATTGCCACCAATCACAACAGTAGCATTGTCCTGCAAGTTGCGTACTCTCTCCATCTCCTTGTTCTTATCTTTGCCCGCCAGCGCATCCATCACACCCACAAAGAGCGAATCTACGTAATCCACTGTCTTCCTGCGGAATTTGGCCACACCACGCACCAATTTGGTGTGCGACTTGTTCAAGGCATATTCATCAGAAATCATTTCCTCCGCTGGGAAGGTTTCTTCTTTGCCGGTTTCATTATAGACGTAACGAATGCGGTGGATATCCAGTTTCAAGTTCTCGGGCTGTGCTGTGGCAGTGAGTAGGAATAACATGCGTGTGCGGTCAAGGGCCAATCCCGCATTCGAGAACACAATGTAATGGTCAACATTGCCTACAATGTTGCCCTTCTCTTCATCGGTGAGCACGATGCGGCTATCGTTCTTATAACCTTTGAGCAAATCTTCCATCCAGACGCCTGTGCGTTGCATAATTTCATCTTTCGACATGCCCACTATCTGGAATGACTTACTGAAGAACACTTTACCATCTACTTCGGGTACAGCACCCTCTAAGTAGCGCGAATCATTCGTCTCCTGAGCCACTGACCATAAGGGTAGGAGAGTCATTATTATAAATAAGGTGTATTTTTTCATCATTTTTTGATATTTGGAGCGAAGATACGTAAATAATGGGAAATATCTTGCATCAAGTAGAAAAAAACCACAAAAAGGTAATTTTTTTGCACAAAAGTGTTGTATTTGTGCAAATTTGTAGTACCTTTGTGCCGTTTTTAAGATAAATAAGATTATGAAAATGAAAAAAATCCTAATGGCTGCCTTGTTTGCAGCTGTAACGCTGCCTTCATTCGCAGGCGGCATTCTTACCAATTCCAATCAGTCAGTTCAATTCATGCGTACTTTCGCGCGTGGCGCAGTTATTGACGTGGATGGTGTTTATTTTAATCCTGCAGGTTTGGCCTTTATGAAAGATGGTATGCATCTGTCATTCTCCTGGCAGAATGCCTATCAGGAAAGAAATATCAATTCTGTTTCACCTTTATATCCTGAAGGGAGTCGTTACTTCAAGGGTAAAGCATCAGCTCCATTTGCTCCCAGTCTCTATGGCGTATATAAGAAAGACAAACTGGCTCTTTCAGGTTTCTTCGGTGTAGTAGGTGGTGGTGGTAAGGCCTCATTCGATGATGGTCTGCCTATGTTTGCTACAGGTGTGATGGCTGGTATTGCTTCTAATCCAGTGATTCAGGGTGTGCAGAAGTTGGCTGGCATCCAGAATGCTACTGACCTTTATTCAATGGCATCAGCGATGGATGGCCGTCAGTTCATCTTCGGCCTTCAGTTGGGCGCTTCTTATAAGTTTGCCGACTGGTTCTCTGGCTATGTAGGTTTGAGGGCCAACTATTTCTTGGGCGGTTATGAAGGCTATGTAATAGCTAAGGTTAAACCTGATATGGCTACTCAATTGTTGATAAATCCAAATATTAAGGCTTATCTGGCTGATCCTGCAAATGCTGCTATGGCTCAACAGGTGCAAGGCATGACCACAAATCCGCTGGTAGACTTGCGTTTGGACTGCACTCAGACAGGATGGGGTATCAATCCTATTATTGGAGCTGACTTCAAGTTTGGCAAGCTGAATTTCGGTATGAAATATGAGTTCAAGGCCAACCTCAACATTGAGAACGATACTAAGGAGAACAGTGACCCTGAAGGAGCATTAGCTGCTTTCAAGGATGGTGTGAATACCCCAAGTGATGTACCTTCACTCTTCGCTGTGGCTGCTCAGTATGAGCTTCTTCCCAACCTGAGGGTATCTGCCGAGTATCACTGGTACGATGACTTACATGCTGGAATGGCTGGTCACAAGGAGAAAGCCCTGCGTCATGGTACCCACGAGGTGCTGGCTGGTGTGGAATGGGACATTAACAAGATCTTCACTGTTGGTGTAGGTGGTCAGAATACCGACTATGGACTCTCTGACGAATTCCAGAGCGATACTGCCTTCTCATGTGATTCTTACAGTATCGGTTTCGGTGGTGCCGCCCGTATTAACAGCAAGCTCACACTCAATGTCGGCTACTTCTGGACAACCTACAAAGACTATAAGAAAAAAGGAACAGTAGCGACCTCTACTATTCCGCTTGAAAACACCTATAGTCGCAAGAACAGAGTATTCGGTGTTGCTATCGACTATACTTTCTAAGTTTCATAATACTACTCACTTTAGCAGCCTTATCTTCTTGGTTTTGGAGGGTAGGGCTGCTTTTTTATCGGCTTTTCTTTATCAATTAGAAAATTATGCCTACTTTTGTGGAAAGAATCATTTTAATAGATATAATTATGAGAAAAATAATGATTATTGGTGCATTGGCAGCCGCAGGCTTGCTGTGCGCCCCACAGGTAATGGCTCAGGAGCCTCAAACTACTCAGGCTGTGCAGGCTACCAAGCAACAGTTGAAGGAAGCCAAGGAACAGCACAAGGCCATGAAGGCTTTGGCTAAAGCAGAGAAAGACTATCAGAAAGCCACGCAAGCTATAGAAAAGGCCAAGAAAGCGGCCGACAAAGCAGAGAAAGACTTCGATAAGGCTAAGAAACAGCAGGAGAAAGCTGCCGACAACCTGAAGAAGGCGCAGCGTGATATTGAAAAGTTGCAACAATAAGCGACTTGTCCGTGTATTCCAGAACACCACGTAAAAAACAGGAATTTGTAATGATTAACGAAAAAGCATTAGTAGTATTTAGTGGTGGACAAGATTCCACCACTTGCCTTTTTTGGGCTAAAAGGAAATTTGAGAAAGTAGAGACACTGAGCTTCCGTTATGGACAGAAGCATGAGAATGAAGTGGAGTTTGCCCATGCCATAGCTGAAGAAGCTGGGATAGAACATCATGTGATGAATGTGCCTCTTATCGGCTCTTTGGGAAAGAATTCACTGACTGATCCCTCTATTGAGATGGACGAAAGCAAGCCTGAGACTTCTTGTCCCAACACTTTCGTTCCTGGTCGAAATATGTTCTTTCTGAGTATTGCTGCCGTGTTTGCCCGTGAACGTGGCATACGCCATCTTGTAACAGGTGTGTCGGAAACCGATTACAGCGGCTACCCCGACTGTCGTGACGCTTTTATCAAGTCACTCAATGTGACACTTAACCTTGCTATGGAGCATCAGTTTATCTTGCATACACCGCTGATGTGGAGAAACAAATGTGAGACCTGGGCTTTGGCCGATGAACTCGGAGTTTTCGACTTAGTACGTACCAGAACTCTGACCTGCTACAACGGTATTCCTGGGGATGGCTGTGGTCATTGTCCTGCCTGCCAGTTGCGTAGGGAAGGATTGGAGCAATACCTGAAGATAAGAAATAAGAAATTAGACATTGAAATGCTGAAAGATGAAAACTGAAAAGCGTGCAGACTTAAAGGCACTTGGCCGAAAGACCGAATATAAACAAAATTATGCTCCGGAAGTGTTGGAGGCATTCGAAAACAAGCATCCGGAAAACGACTACTGGGTGAGGTTCAACTGCCCGGAGTTCACCAGTCTTTGCCCCATCACAGGACAACCCGACTTTGCGGAAATCCGCATTGGCTATATTCCTGATATCAAGATGGTAGAAAGCAAGAGTTTGAAGCTCTATCTTTTCAGTTTCCGCAATCATGGAGCTTTCCATGAAGATTGCGTAAATATCATCATGAAGGACCTTATCCACCTCATGAATCCTAAATATATTGAGGTGACCGGCTTTTTCACACCTCGCGGAGGCATCTCCATCCATCCTTATGCCAACTATGGGCGACCTGGTACCAAGTACGAACGTCTGGCAGAGGAGCGACTGTCCAGACACGAGTAAGCTGTTGCTTCAATAAAATAATAAGGGAAGTTCTTGTTTTATATAAAGAACTTCCCTATTTTTGTGTGGAAAATACAAAACCTTATTATCTAATATGAACAGGAGAATCTTGTGCAGCCTTTTGATGGCTGCCATCAGCACAGGTATGGTTGGTGCTGACAGTGTGAAAAACATGTATAAGAAGGGTTGGATAGACTTCAATAAAAATGGAGTCATGGATATCTATGAAGACCCATCGGCCTCTGTAGAAGCACGTATTGCCGATTTGCTTAGCCAGATGACAGTAGAAGAAAAGACTTGTCAGATGGCTACGCTTTATGGTAGTGGTAGGGTATTGAAAGACAAGTACCCCACCGATGGATGGAAAAACGAAATCTGGAAAGATGGCATCGGAAACATTGACGAACAGGGCAATGGCGTACAAGACGGAATGAATTATGAATTGTCGTTTCCCTGGACCAAGAGCATACAAAACAGGCATGAAATACAGCGATGGTTTGTCGAGCAGACTCGTTTGGGCATCCCTGTGGATTTCACCAACGAGGGCATCCGTGGTCTTTGCCATGACCAGGCTACCTCGTTCCCAGCCCAGTGTGCGCAAGGCTCCACTTGGGATAGGGAGCTGATAGCAGAGATAGGACGCATCACTGCGAAGGAGGCACATGCATTAGGATACACCAATATCTACAGTCCGATACTTGACTTGGCCCAAGACCCTCGTTGGGGAAGGGTAGTGGAAAGTTATGGCGAAGACCCCTATCTGGTAGGAGAACTTGGCAAGCAAGCTGTCACAGGACTTCAGTCGCTTCATGTAGTTTCTACCCCCAAGCATTTTGCTGTCTATAGCATTCCTGTAGGCGGTAGGGATGGTGGTACTCGCACTGATCCACACATTGCCCCTCGCGAAGTGCGTGCCATTTACTTAGAACCTTTCCGTAAGGCTTTCCAAGAAGCAGGGGCCTTGGGTACTATGGCATCTTACAACGACTATAATGGTGAGCCAATTATTGGGAGCTACCATTTCATGACTGAAATCCTGCGTCAGGAATGGGGATTCCGCGGCTATGTAGTAAGCGACAGCAAGGCGGTGGAGTACCTGTTCAACAAGCACCATGTGGTGGAGTCAAAAGAGGAGATGGCTGCTGCCGTGGTAAATGCTGGCATGAATATACGTACAGACTTCACCCCTCCTCAGGATTTTATCCTACCATTGCGTGGAGCCATCGAAAAAGGCTTGGTTTCCATGCGTACCATCGACCAGCGAGTAGCTGAAATCCTGCGTGTAAAGTTTTTCCAAGGGCTGTTTGACAATCCCTATCCAGGCGATGAGAAACACCCTGAAACTGTGGTTCATTCTCTAGAACATCAAGCCGTTTCCCTGCGTGCAGCGTTGGAAAGTATGGTGTTGCTGAAGAACGAAAACAATCTGTTGCCCCTATCCAAGAACCTGAAGAAGATTGCTGTCATTGGTCCCAATGCCGATGAGACCACCAAACTTATCTCACGTTATGGTCCAGCCAGAACGCCTATCAAGTCTGTGTATCAAGGTATTAAGGAGTACTTACCCAATGCAGATGTACGCTATGCCAAGGGGTGTGATATCATTGACAAGTATTTTCCTGAAAGTGAGCTTTACAATGTGCCTTTGGATGCCGATGAGCAGCGCATGATTGACGAAGCGGTGGCCTTGGCCAAAGAGTCGGAAGTGGCGATTATGGTGATGGGAGGTAATGAATCCACCGTTCGCGAAAGTTTTTCGCGTACTAATCTGGATATGTGCGGTCGCCAGCAGCAACTCTTGCAAGCTGTTTATGCCACAGGTACTCCTATAGTGCTGCTGTTGGTCGATGGCAGGGCGGCTACCATCAACTGGGCCGACAAATACATCCCTGCCATCATGCAATGTTTCTTCCAAGCTGAGTTTACTGGTCAGGCCATTGCGCAAGCTGTATTTGGCGACTATAATCCAGGCGGACATCTCACGGTAACTTATCCCAAATCAGTGGGTCAGATTCCTTTTGCCTTCCCGTTCAAGCCCGGTTCCGATTCTCCTGGAAATGTACGTGTAGCAGGTGTGCTTTACCCCTTCGGACATGGACTGAGTTATACTACCTTCGAATACGGCGACTTACAGATTTCAAAACCCGTGATTGGTCCGTATGAAGATGTGGTGGTGAGTTGCACTGTTCGAAACGCTGGCAACAGAGAGGGTGATGAGGTGGCGCAACTTTACCTGCACGATGATGTGAGCAGTGTGATTACTTATGTGAAAGTACTGCGTGGTTTCGAACGCATACACCTACAGCCAGGAGAGCAGCGTCGCGTGGAGTTCAAACTCACTCCTCAAGAACTGGGGTTGTGGAACAAAGACGAAAAGTTTGTGGTGGAGCCAGGTACTTTCTCTATCGAAGTGGGTTCATCAAGTACAGATATCCGACTGAACGGCAGCTTGACTGTCCGCTAAACGGAGGGGACTGAAAGACCTTGTTCCAAATTCAGTAAGAAACGCTTGGCATCCAAGCCTCCTGCATAACCAGTCAGTGCCCTGTCTGCGCCTATCACGCGATGACAGGGCACTATGATATTCAGCGCATTAGCTCCGATGGCATTGGCTACGGCTCTGACTGATTGAGGCTTTCCAACGCGTGACGCATGTTCTGCATAGGTGGTGGTTTCTCCATAGGGAATTTCCAGCAAGGCCTGCCACACCTGTTTTTGAAAGTCTGTGCCTACCAGTAATAAAGGCAATTCGAACATCTGTCTTTCTTTCAATAAATAGGCTTGAAGTTGACGCTCGGCTTCCTCTAACACTTTTGTCGTTTTAAGGTCAAAATCAGCTTTCAATGTCTTTTCCAAACGCGATGTGACTATCTTAAGATTCTTGGCTTTCGCCCAGTCACAAAGACAAATCTCATCTTTATAAGATCCTATGAGCAAGAAGCCAAGAGGTGTATGAACATTTTTAATACTTATGCTATTCATCTGTTTTCTTTGTTATTCTGGCTAAATAATCATAATGTTCACCAGCCATGATAACCTCCATTTCATAACCACAAGCTTCGGCTTGCTGGCGTAGCAGGTCGGCATCTACGTAGAGCCAAGGAAATTCTTCGCCCTTGATGTCTTTGTATTGCAATTGATAGATTACTTCACCATAATAGCCTTCCGAAGGATCGGGCAGTTCGATGATACCGTCCTCGTCTTCAAAGAGATAGCAGAGGTCTGACGAATCGCAAAGAACCTGACCGCCAGGAGCCAGTACCTTGTCAAGCTGACGGAAGAGTAGGGGAAGTCGCTCTACCGTGCCTGTGATTCCAGCGCCGTTCATGAGGAGCAGCACGGTATCGAACTGCTCCTCCAACGTAAAGAAATCCTGCAGCAAAGCCTTCTTGACCCCACGCTCCTGCATGGTCTGTACGGATAACGGCGAGATTTCAATGGCCGTCACATCCTTTCCCATCTCCTGTAACGCCAAAGAGTGGCAACCACTTCCAGCACCTACGTCTAATATCCGCCCTTTTGCTAATTGTAGGGCTTTCTGTTCTATCGCTGGCATTTCATCGAAATGGCGGAACAGGGTAGAAACAGGCATCTCGTCCTCCTCAAACATCGGAGAGAACACGCGCAGCACATCGGCTTTACCGTGTTTCCAATAATCATAGATGGCACTACCCATCGGGTCTTGGTTCTTGTTCATCGTTCAGTTTTATGTTACTTCGATATTATTGGATGCTGAAGGCACGGAAGGAATGTGGAGGAATCGTCACTTTTACGACGGTTTCCTGACGGTTCTCCCTTGGGTGCCCATTCACTGGAGTGAAGTTGCGCTTTTCGCCGTTGATCTTTTCCCCTGATGCAATGTCGGAGAGTACATTGCCATTGTCAAGTACGAAAGAGACCTCAACAGGGGTGTCCTGGAAAGAGTGTACGGCAAAGGTCCCGTTGTCATAGTTGAAGAAAGCGACCTGCGACGGGCCTTCCATATAGACACCTAAGTCGCGTGAGGCAGTCTTGCGTATCAGGTTAAGGGCCTGATCGGGAAGGGCATACAGGTGGCTGTAGTTATCAGGGATAATCCACACATATACATTTCCTTCGGAATAAACGCTGTGATGCAGCAGGGGCCAGCCGTTGCCAAAGTCCAGCGTGGAAATCATCTCCCACGAATCATTGGTGAAGTAAGTAAAGATGGGGATGGTCATCGGGACGGCTGTCTTGAGGGCAGCACCACGGTTTCCAAAAGGACCGGCTGTAACCACTGTATCGATGAGAGCCTTACGGCCTGTGGCCTGCATTTCGAAGATACCCTTGATGCCTTTGTCCTGCATGGCTGCATAGAAGCCTGACGTCACTACAATGTCACCACCTTTTTTAAGGTGTGTCTTCATCTTGGCCAGGATATCAGGGTCGGCTGCAGCTGCTTCAGTGAGCAAAACCATATTATCTTTGGTAGGGAACTCTGGAACAATCTCCACAGGCAATCCGGCCATACCCATATAGTTGTGCAGGAATTCTTCCCCCTCAGCGTTGAAGGGCTTGTAGGCAGGGATGCTTTTCGGTTGCCCCAATGCTCCCAGCACAGCATCTATCTTCTCGTAGGCATATTCGGCCACACGACCCCAGGTTGGTTCGCTCACACCGCGTCGGGCCGACTCGGCACGCAGTTCATCCAGATCCAATGTGGGTTTGTATTGTGCCCAAGGCCGATCCACTGTGCGGAAAGGGCGTGTCATGCCCGAATAATTGAACAGTGTGATTTCTGGTGTCTTTGCCAACAGGGTAAGCCAGAGCTGCTCCGCGAAGAGATCGGGATAAGAAGCACCACCTGTATCTACCCATCCGCCAAAGTTGTGTTGTGGACGGATGTTCTCAAAATAGCGGATGATGCCATAGCTCTCGTATGCCTGCAGATGCTGCTCGCTGATGTGGTCGCGAGTCTCTGTACCCGTATATACGCCATCGAAGGTATAGGGGCCACGAGCCAAGTCGAAGCCCAGGCCATAGAAGTGGTCATACCAGTTGGGGTATTTCACGATAACCTTGCATTTGGGGTTCACCTGGTGGGCGGGGCCTACGATATAGTCGCGAGCTACCTGGTCGAGCAGGTCTGAGCGGAAATCGCCCCACGACCTGTCACCCTTAGCTTCGATGCAGAGGTCGTCCTTGCAGTTGGTGAAATAGTAGTCGTCAAGCACTATTTCATCAAAGCGGGCGGCAGTGCGCTCTATCACATCCTTGATGATGGCCAGATGTTCTGGATTGCTGTAGCAGAAACTCTCCCAGCGCTGGCGCACGCCTCCTCTCCAGTTATAGGTTATGCCACCCGAAATCTGGACACCCTTAGAGCGGAAGAATTGGATGGCGGCATCCAATGCCTTGTCGTCAGAGTAGGTCATATCGCGGAAAGTCTCGATATAGACCTTGTCGAGTTTGAGGTTCTTTGAGAACTCGCTCCACGATTTTTCCCAGTTCTCAACCGTGCCCATGCGGTTCACGTCACCAGCCATGATGTAGGCCGTAGCTCGGAAATTGCGATATTGTCCGGCAAGTACTCCCAACGAAAGGAGCAGGGCAGGCACCAGCAATAATAGTCTTTTCATTTTCATGTGTCCAATAAGATTTAAGATTCTTGAATAATTGTTGTTTACTTTGCGAAGTTATGAATAATTTTTGAGATTCAAGAATAAAACGTAAAAATTATCACCATGGTTCAATGTTTGGTAGTTTGCTTTTCTGTAAGGTATTTCCAATAGCGGCGAGGCATGTCGCTCAACTGCTTGCGAGGGTTCAAGCGTTCGCGTATGCAGATGGCCTTGAAGTAGGTGCGCCAAAGATCTTGCAGCAGTTGGTCATCGCTGCTCAGCACCTGGTCGGAAAGCTGGCCGTCGGCAAGACTGAAAGGAACAGACGATTCGTCTTCGAAGGTGATGCGCACGGCATCGGCTTTTCCATCGTAATAGTAGCCGTAATGCCGCCTGGCATCGTAGATGAGCCAAGGCTGGTCGTTGAATCGGTCCTGAAAATGGTCGGTAATGAGGGAAAGCACATTATGGTCTGGCGAAATGACAGCCAGATAAGTGCCGTCTTTGGCTTTCTGGAAACGGATAAATTGTTTCATGCGAAGTTGTTCGTGCATAACCTTGCGGGCTATGTTGGTCACAGCCAGCACATCTGGGTCGGCAAAGTTACGGGCAATGTCACCTTGTCGGAAAACTTTGCAGATGTAGCGGAACAACGGGGTATTCAGTTCCTGCAACTCTGACAGCCAACTCACGGAAATCAGCTTCATGGCTTCACCCGTGAGCCGTTTTTCCAATCCTGTCCACACACGTTGTGCTTTTTCCTCATCGGCAACCACCTTATATATATAATCACAGAACAGCGGCAGTTCGTCGCCCTCCGTGAGCAGTGCTTCTGGCTGTTCCTTTCGGGCGAAGGCATCGAAGACCGCTGTGAGCAGTCCGTCCATCGTTCTGTTGAAAGTATATACAATCATTCCGTAAAGTCAATTTCCAGTTGTTGTTCCTCTGCGGCCCGCTTCTTCTCTGCCTTTGAGACGAGTAGGGGGCGCAGGCCTTCGGGTGTCAGTTCGTTGATACCATGGACAGGTTCCGAAAAGACTGGCTTTAGTTCATTGCAAGTAATGAAGTATTTTGCCTTTTTCATCACAACACCCATCTTCTTCAGGTCATCGGACTTCAAGCGGCTGAAACGACGCGAGTTGACAATGAGCCAGGCCGACTTGGTGCCCAGTCCTGGCACACGAAGCAGTTGCTCATAATCAGCGGTGTTGATATTCACAGGAAAGTACTCCGGATGGCGGAGTGCCCATGCCAGCTTGGGATCCACCTCCAAGTCGAGGTTAGTATGCTGCTCATCCACTATCTCATCTACCTTGAAGTGGTAGAAGCGCAGCAGCCAGTCGGCCTGATAGAGGCGGTTCTCGCGCACCAAGGGCGGCTGTTTCAGCACGGGTAGGCGAGGGTCGTAGGTGTTCACGCTGACATAGCCCGAATAATACACACGTCGCATCGTGGGCTGTGCATAGAGCTTCGACGACATGTCCAGTATATCACGATCGGTCTCCTTGGTGGCACCTACAATCATCTGTGTGGACTGTCCGGCTGGTACAAAGCGGGGCGCGTGGCGGTATTTCTTGCGGTCTTCCTTGTTTTCCAAGACACCCTGTTGGATAAGTGCCATGGGCTGGAACACGCTCTTGTGGCTCTTTTCAGGAGCAAGCAGCTTCAGCGATTCCTCTTTCGGTATCTCGATGTTCACGCTCATGCGGTCAGCATAGCGTCCAGCCTCCTGCAGCATTTCCTGCGAGGCACCAGGAATGCTCTTCAGGTGAATATAGCCGTTGAAGTGATGCTTGGTGCGCAGGTCGCGCACGATGGCCGTGAGTCGTTCCATTGTGTAGTCGGGGTTGCGGACCACTCCGCTCGACAGGAACAGCCCTTCGATATAGTTGCGACGGTAGAACTCCATCGTGATTTCCTCCAGTTCTGTGACAGAGAGCGTGGCGCGAGGGATGTCGTTCGAGCGACGGTTGATGCAGTAGGCGCAGTCGTACATGCAGTAGTTGGTCAGCATCACCTTGAGCAGTGAGATGCATCGACCGTCGTCGGCAAACGAGTGGCAGATGCCCATGCCGCCCACGGTGTTGCCCACCATGCCCTGCTTGCCTTTGCGCACAATGCCGCTCGACGAGCATGACACGTCGTACTTCGCCGATTCAGTGAGTATCTTCAACTTCTCCAGTGTTTTCTCTGTCAGCATCTGTTTCTCGTTTTCTTTATGATTGCAAATATAGTGAATAACTAACAATTATGGTTGGTTTTATAGAACATAGTTTATAAAAAAATGCTCCTTTCTGGTGATCAATGATATGGATAGGTTACGGCTTTGGCATAGATACATTACGGCTCTTCCACAGCGAGCGTACTTCTCGCAGCCAGTCGGAATAGTTCTTGTTGGATGTCGGAACGGTTTTCTCAATAAGGGGAGGGATTTTTGCGCGATAGTTATAAAACAGTTGTTCGTTAACTATCGCGAAATTATTCCCTCACGTACGCGCAATTTTTTTTGTACGCACGCGCAAAACTTTCCTAACGCACGCGTAATTTTTGCCTCACGCACGCGTAATTTTTCCCTCACGTACGCGCAAAATTCTCCTCACGCTGGGCATAAATGCTCATCGTGTGAGCATAAAAGAAAAGACCTTCAGAACTGATAAAACAAATTCATTGAGGATGCTGCCAACAAACGACGTCATTTTTACCCTACACCCCTACACCTTTTGTATATAAATCATTGTAATACAGCATATTAAGAGGGTGTAGGGTAGGTGTAGGGTTGAAGCCCACCCTACACCCATTTAAGTTATTGATAATTAAATGAATACACATAAAAGGTGTAGGGGTGTAGGGTGAAATGAAGTTCATCTAATTTGACTACAGTGTTTATCCCTCACCTTCACAGCAAATGTCGGAGACTATGGCGGTGACTTGTCGGAGACATTTATAAAACTAATCTATGGTATGGTGCTTTGGAGAAAAATGACTATCTTTGCCGAATAAAATGCATATTAATACTAACATTCAAAAAACAACAAGACAATAAGGCTATGAAGAAGATGATGTTTTGGGTGATTGCCGCCACCCTTATCTGTGGTGCAAGTGTACTGACCTCCTGCAAGACAGCTCAAATTCAAAAAAGCAATTCAGCACAACAGGTGCAGAGCATAGAGCTGATTCGTACCAGCCAGAGTTGGGACGGGGTGGAGCTGCCTGACTATTTCCAGGGCCGCCCTGAACTGGTGGCCGTGAAGTATGTGTTCCCTGCTGGACAGAAGCTGGGTTGGCACCACCATGTGGCCATGAACTATGGCGTGCTGGTACAGGGTGAACTGACCATCATCGGACTGGATGGACAAACGAAGGTTGTGCATGAGGGCGAACCCGTAGTAGAGATGGTTGGTACCATTCATCATGGTGAGAATCGCGGCAAAAAAGACGTCATCCTTTATATGTTCTATCTCTCGCAGAAGGATTTGCCTCTGGCCGTGCAGCATCCTGAAATCACTTTGGAATAGTAAATAGGGATGACGGATGCCCGTGTTGGCCTCACATTACAACGATGGCGGTTCATTCAGCCCGCTTCCTAAGTTGTAATCCTGCTCGTTGGGCAGCGTGGGGTCACCTACGCCTTGCTGCATGAGAACTTTCAGCTCAGGCAGATGAGAACGATATACTTCGCGAGGTAGGCAGGTGTGCTTATGACAGATGGAAGCCGCCATTCCGACCACTTCACCCGTCATGCCTAAGGTGCGCATGACCCTGATACTGCCGTGTGCCACATGGGTGACGCTGATGCACCGCCCAGCCATGAAGAGGTTGTTCACGTTGCGCGAATAGAGACAGCGATATGGGATGGGGTAGGGATAAATGGGTGTGTGGCGGGTCTGAGCCTTGAACTCGCCTCCAGGAAAGTTCTTCGAGTTTATCGTGTCTGGGAAGTGCAGGTCTATGGTCCAGGTGGCTGCTGCAGTGCCGTCTTCGTGAAGCAGGTAGCGTGTCATGTCATCCTGTTTCAGAATGTAATCACCCATCAGTCGGCGGCTCTCACGCTTTCCTGCCATGAATGATACCCATCCGAGTTGGCGGTTGGCATAGCCCAGTGAGTCAGGCATGTGATTCTTCAGGAAGCTCCAGTTAGCATAAATGACCAGCATACCGTAGTCACGCACACGCTCCAGGTGTTTCGTCTTGTCCTCCCTCATGCCCGTTTCCCAAGTCCACTCACCCATCGTCACCTGCTCGCAGTTCTCAAGGGTAAAGTTCATGCCGTATTGGAATTCGGGGAAGGTGGAACGTTTGCCAGTGTCCTCAGAATACCACATGACAGAGGCGCCGAGAGTCAAGGAGTCAGCCTTCTCTGGAGCTCTGGACTCGTGGAACTCATCACGAGCCTCGCGTCCCATCCTATAGTCGGCACCAGCCAGATAGCCTACAGTGCCGTCACCTGTACAGTCACAGAACAGCGTAGCATAGAAAGATAGTTCCTGTCCGTTCTCAATATGCTGGGCCGTAACGGAGTGTATCAGTCCGTCCTTCATCTTCACAGCATTGACATGGTAGTTCGTGAAAACAGATATGTTTGGCTCGGCATTGACGAAATCCATCTTCTTCTGGTCCTCATAATAGTCTGCTGGCTGTGCATTCCCCCCTCTGATAGGGTTAAACTCCTTCTGCAGATCGCCCAACCGCGGATATGGCCCTATATTGATGGCGCCGCCCATGTGAACCCTTATTTCAGAACTGTTATTGCCTCCCAGCACGGGGCGGTCGTTGATGAGAGCCACTTTCATGCCCAATCTTGCAGCCGCTACAGCTGCGCTGATGCCAGCTGTACCAGCTCCGCAAACCACAAGGTCAAACTGTCCTGCACTTTGGGGGCTGTCAGTCAGTCCCTGCTGTTGCCTACGGAAAGATGTCAGTGCTGATGCTTCTGATGGCGGAACTTCGGTGGGGTCTGTGGTCAGCCAGATAGCATCGCAACGGCCGTCGAATCCGCTCAGGTCGTGGAGTGTGAGGGTGAGCTGCTTGTCTTTGGCCGTTACCTTGCCTGCAGCCTGCCACTCCCACTTGTTCCCCGTTGTGCCCAATGGCTGTTTTGTCGTCTTCCGTCCGTTGACAAACAACAGGAAAGCACCTGGCCCAGTACCTTGATGCCAAGGTGAAGTCCAGTTATACGTGCGCACGAATATATAATAGGTACCTGACTCTGGCAGTTCAACCGTAGTCCGAGCATCAGCAACGGGAATGCCCATGCCGTGTGCCAGAAGATAGGGCGATCCCATCTCGTCCATGAATTGCTGATCCAGAACCCATCCACCCTTCTGTTGAAAGGTCTCAGTCTCCACCCAAAGGTGAACAGCAAGAGAATAACTTGCAAAGAGGTTCAAAACAAACAAAAATACAAGCCGTTTCATCATACGAATGTCAAATGTTAAATCTGCAAACTTTGTCACAAAGATAAACAATATAAAACAAAAAACAAATAGAGCCTTCAGGCATCGAAACAAAAAATGAACACTTATTATAAACATGATTTGATTTTTTTATGTATTTTTGCAGCAAATTAACGAGAACCAATAATAACGATATATGGCAACAGAATTGAGAAATTTCATGAAGCTGCATAGAAAAGCTAAACAAATAGGTAGACTTTTATGTGTGACCGCCGTAGCCTTGACGTTTGTTTTGAGCGCACAGGCACAGGAAGAGAAGCCGGAACGCAGGGCAAGTTTAGGTATCAATATAGGACACAGGGCTGATGATTCTTTGAGAGTATCGGCCCTGAACGTGGGCCTCCTCACCATTACCGACTCGCTGAAAGGTGTGCAGCTATCACCTGTTTCAAACATTGCGGACAATGCCACGGGTTTTCAGGCCTCGGCTTTCAGCAACGTGGCCTATGGAGGAATGAAGGGCATGCAGCTATCGGCTCTTAACAATATTGTGATAGGAGATGCCAACGGTTTTCAACTCACAGGATTCAACAATCAGAATGTGGGAACGTTGAAGGGTCTGCAGATGGCTATTCGCAACGAGACTGACACTCTGTGTGGTGTACAGGTGGGTATGTTCAACTATATAGCCCGCGAATACCAGAAGGGCGTGCAGATAGGTCTGGTAAACTACTCTCGTGACACTAACGTGAAACACTTCGGACTTGTCAATGTAAGTCCAAACACCCGTATCGATGTGATGGCTTTTGCCGGTACCAGTTCCAAGGCCAATATGGCGTTGCGTTTCCGCAACCGTTCTACCTATAATATAATAGGTGCAGGTACCCACTACATGGGACTGGACGATAAATTCTCTGGAACATTGTTCTATCGTATCGGACAGTATTTGCCACTCTCGCAGAAACTGACACTTAGTGGTGATGTGGGTTTCTTTCACATCGAGACTTTCAAGGAACATACTGATGAAGGGCCCCAGCGCCTTTACTCTTTGGAAGCACGCCTGAATCTGGACTATCAGCTCAGCAAGAAATGGGGTATCTTTGGTACGGTGGGTTATGGCGACACCCGCTACTACAATCACAACGAGAGTTTCCGCCACCGCATGATTGGCGAAGTAGGTCTGACATACCACTATGGTGGCTTCAATAGTGAGAAGAACCGCTCCGTGCGTCTGCATTCAGAAGAGGATATGGCAGCAGGCGACGACAGCCGCTTTGCACTGCCGCCAAAGAAGAACTACTGGCGTACTGCCGCCATGATTTTTGGCGTGAATGCTTTTGTGCAGCGCGTGGACGACTGGGTGCTTGACGAGGAGTTTGCGCGCATCAGCTTCCATTCCATTGGTAATAACTTCAAGCACGCTTTTGTATGGGACAATGATAATTTCGGCACCAACTTGTTTGCCCATCCTTATCACGGCAACCTTTATTACAACTCAGCCCGTTCCAATGGCCTAAGCTATTGGGAGTCGTTCCCCAGTGCTGTATTCGGCTCGTTGATGTGGGAGTTCTTTGGAGAAATCACCCCTCCGGCCATCAACGACCTTATGGCGACCTCCATTGGCGGTACGTGTATCGGTGAAATCACTTTCCGCGTGAGCGACCTCTTCTATGATGACCGTGAGACTGGCTTCAACCGCTTCCTGCGCGAACTTGGAGGTACTATTGTCTCACCTATGAAGGGCTTTAAGCGAATAATCACGGGTGAAGCTTGGAGGGTGAAGAACAGTCATTATCTCTACCATGACTATAGCCGTATCCCTGTGAGCTACAGCATTTCACTCGGTTCGCGCTATCTGGCCGATGACAACGCTCTGTTCCGTGGTGAACATAATCCATATCTGGAACTGGGCATGGAGTATGGTGACCCTTATGACAACGAGGAGAACAAGCCATTTTCATTCTTCACTTCTAATATCACGTTTGGACTTTCAAAGAACCAACCGCTTATCAACCGTCTGAACCTGATGGGACGCATCTGGGGTGCACCTGTTGCAGAGACTAAGAAGTTTGAGGCCGATTTTGGTATTTTCCAGCATTTTAACTTCTACAACTCTGAAGCTGTGAAGGATGGTACAGACCTTATCCCTTACCGTATCAGCGAGGCAGCCTCTGTGGGTCCTGGTTTAATCTATCGCTTCCCAGCCATCACAGAACGCATGAATCTGGAGCAGCGCGTTTTCCTAAGCGGCATCCTGCTAGGTGGTTCACTGAGCGATTATCTTCACATTGAAGAACGTGACTACAATATGGGTAGCGGTTTCAAGGCCAAGATTCAGACACGGATGAATATTAATAATGTGGGCTACATGAACATAGATGCCAACTATTTCCACATCTTCACATGGAAGGGCTACGATCGTGATGAATGGATAGGCAAAGAGGGCTTTGACCTGGATTACACCAACGCACAAGGCGACCCAGGCAATACCCGCCTCATGGCATTCAATGCAGACTTCGGCATCTACCTGAGCAAGCATGTATCACTCGACCTGCGTGGCAGTTACTTCTGGCGTCATGCACACTATCGTGACTTCCAGGACGTAGATGCAAAAACTTTTGAACTTCGTGCAGGAGTGACCTATAAGTTGTAAGGCTTCAATTAATTACTTTCAACTATTTTTAATGTCTTTATCTGCTACAAAAGCACCAGTTTTTTAGTAGATAAAGACATTTATTATAATAATGTGGAAAAAAATTCGTAATTTTGCACCCACTTAACGAAAAATAAACAAAAACAAGATATGGCAGTAGAACTGAAAAACCTCACCAAACGCAGTGAGAACTATTCACAATGGTACAACGAACTCGTTGTAAAGGCCGATCTGGCAGAGCAGTCGGCTGTTCGTGGTTGTATGGTCATCAAACCGTACGGATACGCTATCTGGGAGAAGATGCAGCATGAACTTGACCGTATGTTTAAGGAAACTGGTCATCAGAATGCCTATTTCCCGCTGTTAATTCCCAAGAGTTTCTTCGGCCGCGAGGCTGAGCATGTGAAAGGCTTCGCCAAGGAATGCGCCGTAGTGACTCACTATCGTCTGCGCGAAGCAGAGGGTGGGGGCATAGAGGTGGATCCTGAGGCCAAGTTGGAGGAAGAGCTAATCGTTCGTCCTACCTCTGAGACCATCATTTGGAACACCTATAAGAACTGGATTAAGAGCTATCGCGACCTGCCTATCCTGTGCAACCAGTGGGCTAACGTGATGCGCTGGGAGATGCGTACTCGTCTGTTCCTGCGTACCGCCGAATTCCTGTGGCAAGAGGGTCACACTGCCCATGCTACTGAGGAAGAAGCTGTGGCCGAGGCTCAGAAGATGCTGAATGTGTATGCCGACTTTGCAGAGAACTACATGGCTGTACCAGTGATCAAGGGTGTGAAGAGTGAGACAGAGCGTTTCGCAGGAGCCAAGGATACCTACACCATCGAGGCTATGATGCAGGATGGCAAGGCGCTGCAGAGCGGTACCAGCCATTTCTTAGGTCAGAACTTCGCTAAGAGTTTTGATGTGCAATTTATCGACAAGAACAACCAGCTGCAGTATGTATGGGCTACCTCTTGGGGCGTTTCTACGCGTCTGATGGGTGCGCTCATCATGACCCATTCTGATGATAACGGTTTGGTATTGCCTCCGAAACTTGCCCCTATACAGGTGGTTATCGTTCCTATTTACAAGGGTGATGACCAGTTGAAGCAGATTGATGCCAAAGTGGAGGGCATTGTGAACAAGCTGCGCTCCATGGGTATCAGTGTGAAATATGACAATGCCGATAATAAGCGTCCAGGCTTCAAGTTTGCCGACTATGAGGTGAAGGGTGTGCCTGTTCGTCTGGTAATGGGTGGACGTGACTTGGAGAACAACACCATTGAGGTGATGCGTCGTGATACGTTGGAGAAGGAAACACGTAGCTGTGACGGTATTGAGGAGTATGTAAATGAATTGCTCGATGCTATCCAGCAGAATGTATTCCAGAAAGCCCTGAACTATCGTAACGCTCGTATCACCAGCGTGGACAGCTATGAAGAGTTCAAGCAGAAGATAGAGGAAGGCGGTTTCATCATGGCTCATTGGGACGGCACTGCCGAAACCGAGGCCAAGATTAAGGAGGAAACCAAGGCCACCATCCGTTGCGTGCCATTCGACACTTATGTGGAGGGCGACAAGGAACCTGGCCAATGCATGGTGACAGGAAAGCCTTCGAAGTGCCGCGTGCTGTTTGCAAGGTCATATTAAGGAATACACAACATCGTTGTGAGACCTGAGACTATAAGACTTTAGTTCCTTCATGGAACATTTTTCTCATTTCGTGGAACAAGAGTGGACTTATACTGGAGTTACATTGGGGTCACACTGGTGCCACTCTTAAGCGAGATAATAAGAAAAAGAGAGTCTTTTGGTCTCAGGTCTCATCGTTATAAAATAAAATGCGTTAAAACTTTGGCTGTTACGACTAATTTTCGTAACTTTGTTCCCAAATTCTCGAAAGAATGAAAATAAAGGAGATTGTGGACGCCCTTGAACGTTTCGCGCCTCTGCCCTTGCAAGACGGATTTGATAATGCCGGACTGCAAGTTGGATTGACAGAAGCGGATTGTGCAGGGGCATTATTGTGTCTTGACGTTACTGAGGAAGTGCTTGATGAGGCCATCCGTGAGGGTTGTAATTTGGTAGTGAGCCATCATCCTCTCATCTTCAAGGGCATTAAGAGTCTCACTGCAAGTAACTATGTGGAACGTTGTGTGATAAAAGCCATCAAGCATGATATCACCATCTTCTCCGCTCATACCAACATGGATAATGCCGTGAATGGTGTGAATTTCAAAATGGCAGAGAAGATAGGACTTGCCCAGGTGCAGGTACTTGACCGTAGGGAAGATGGCTGGTTGGGGGCAGGAGCAGGTGTAGTGGGAGAATTGCCCGAACCTGAATCGGAAGACACCTTCCTCAGACGCATCAAGCAGGTCTTTGCAGTGGGGTGTGTGAGGCATACTGCCTATACGGGCCGACAAGTACGGAAAGTGGCTCTCTGTGGAGGGGCAGGTGCTTTTCTAATGCCAAAGGCCATAGCACAAGGAGCCGATGTCTTCATCACTGGCGAAATCAAGTATCATGACTATTTCGGTAAGGCTGAAGAGATACTCCTGGCAGAGATAGGACATTACGAAAGTGAACAATATACAAAGGAAATTTTTTATCAAATCATAAAGGAACAGTTCCCTGATGTCAGACTGGTAATGACAGCAGTGAACACCAATCCGATTAATTATTTGTAGTAATATGGCAAAAGAACCCAAAAAGAATCCGCAGGACATGACTGTGGAGGAGAAGTTGAAATCATTATTCCAGCTTCAGACAACATTGTCAAAAATTGACGAGATCCGTACCCTGAGAGGTGAACTTCCGCTGGAAGTGGAAGACTTGGAAGACGAAGTGGAAGGTCTGAATACCCGCATTGAGCGCATCAAGGCAGATATGGAAGACTTGAGAAGAGGCATGGCTGCCCGTAAAAACGATATTGAGACAGCTAAGGCATCTATCGCAAAATATACGGAACAGCAAAATAACGTGAGCAACAACCGCCAGTTTGACTTGCTGAGCAAGGAGATTGAATATCAGTCACTTGAGATTGAACTTTGCGAGAAGAAAATCCGTGAGGCCAACGAGGCAATGGAGATGAAGGCTTCCGACTTGGAAAACAGTCAGAAGGATCTGGAAGAGCGTCAGAAAGATTTGGAGGAAAAGAAGAACGAACTTGACGATATTATTTCTGAAACCCGTGCCGAGGAGGAAAAGCTTCGCGAGAAGGCAAAGGACTTGGAAACCAAAATCGAGCCTCGACTGTTGCAGTCATTTAAGCGCATACGTAAGAACTCACGCAATGGTCTGGGTATCGTATATGTACAGCGCGATGCTTGCGGCGGTTGCTTCAATAAGATTCCACCACAGCGTCAGCTCGATGTTCGCCAGCGCAAGAAAATCATCGTTTGTGAGTATTGCGGACGCATCATGATTGACCCAGAGTTGGCGGGCGTAAATCTGGAAACAAAAGAGGTGAAGGAAAAAAGCAGCAGAAGAAAGAAAGCTGTAGCAGCAGAGAAAGACTAAAGCTCGTTGTAATTAGGAATCTCTGGTAGGAAGTGGTACGACTGCTGCTCGTAATCCATACGGCAGCAGTAGTGCTGCAACCCATTGCTTACAATCAGATAATCCACGCGAAGTACCATATTATAGCGGGAGATTTGATCGAATACTTTCTGTGTGATCTCTACCGAGGGAGCCTTGTATTCTACAATGAGTTGTGGACTGAGGTCGCGGTTGTAAAGCACAGTGTCACAGCGTTTAGAAGTACCGTTGAGCTTGATTTGAATCTCATTGGCCAAGAGAGACATCGGATATCCTTTGTGTTCCATCAGGTAGTGTACGAAATGCTGGCGTACCCATTCTTCGGGGGTAAGCGTGACATATCGCTGTCGGATGACATCGAATATCATGCTTTTCTTTCCATAGGAAGAAATTTTAGCATTGAATGTGGGTAAGTTTAGTGCAAACATTTCTATCTTTGCTAAAACTACCTACAAAGTTAATGAATTGTTATGAAAACAAAAGAAGAAATCGTAGCAAATTGGTTGCCAAGATACACAAATCGTCCTTTAAAGGAGTTTACGCAGTATATCTTGCTGACAAATTTTGATCACTATGTCGAACTGTTTGCTGATAAGTTTGGTGTACCAATAGTTGGCAAAGAATCAAACATGCGCTCAGCATGTGCCGAAGGCATTACCATTATCAACTTTGGCATGGGCAGTCCCAATGCTGCAACTATCATGGACTTGCTGAGTGCCGTAAAGCCTAAGGCTTGTCTGTTTCTGGGTAAATGTGGTGGTTTGGCTGACAAAAACAGTGTGGGCGACTTGATTTTGCCCATTGCCGCTATTCGAGGCGAGGGAACTTCTAACGATTATTATCCTCCAGAGGTACCAGCCTTGCCAGCTTTCATGCTACAACGTGCGGTTTCTTCTACCATCCGTAACTATGCACATGACTATTGGACTGGTACGGTTTATACTACCAACCGTCGCATTTGGGAGCACGATGGTATGTTTAAGGATTATCTGCGCAAGATTCGTGCAATGGCGGTGGACATGGAGACGGCCACACTTTTTACTTGCGGTTTCTATAATCACATTCCCACAGGTGCTTTGCTGCTTGTTTCCGATAAACCCATGAATCCAGAAGGAGTGAAAACAGACAAGAGTGACAGCCTGGTCACCAAGAACTTTGTGGAAGACCATGTAAATATTGGTATAGATTCCCTGCGCATGATAATTGACGAGAAAAAGACTGTAAAACATCTGAGATTCGATTATTAAACTATACGTATGGCTGCAGAACTGACATATACGGATATCATGAAAGAGCTAAAGGCAAGGCATTTCCGCCCCATCTACTACTTGATGGGAGAAGAGCCTTTCTACATTGATCAAATTACTGATTATCTGATAGAGAACGTGATGTCGGAAGAAGAAAAAGACTTTAATCAGGATATCGTCTATGGGGCAGATGTGGATATCAGTGCCATCATCAATGCGGCAAGACGCTATCCGATGATGTCTGAATACAGGCTGTTGGTGGTGAAAGAAGCTCAGGTGGTGAAAAATATGGAAAACTTGGCCATTTACCTGCAAAAACCACTTTCCTCAACTATCCTGGTGATTTGTCATAAAAACGGAACACTTGACAGACGTAAGAAATTGGCTGGAGAAATCAGTAAAATAGGCGTGCTTTTTGAGTCGAAGAAGCTGAAAGATTATCAGTTGCCTGCTTTTATCTCCAATTATATGACTCAGAAAGGGTTCCAAATTGATTCCAAGGCCATAGAAATGATGGCTGATTATGTTGGCGCAGACTTGAGTCGAATGACAGGAGAACTCAATAAACTAATCATCACACAAGAACCAGGTGAAACACGCATCACTCCTGATCAAATTGAGAAGAATATAGGTATTAGCAAAGATTATAACAATATTGAGCTGAGAAATGCCATTATCCAAAAGGATGTGCTCAAGGCGAATACAATCATCCGTTATTTTGAGGATAATCCCAAGAACAATCCCATACAGCTGACACTTGCTTACTTATTTAGTTTTTTTTCCAATCTTATGCTGGCATATTATGCTCCTGACAAGTCGGAGGGTGGAGTAGCATCATTTTTAGGATTCAAGTCGTCTTGGCAAGCGAAAGATTACCTTGTAGCCATGAAGCGCTTCTCTGGAGTCAAGACAATGAACATCATTCACGAGATCAGATACACTGACGCAAAATCTAAAGGCGTGGGTAATCCGAATATTTCTTCGGGTGATTTGCTTAAAGAACTCCTCTATAAGATTCTTCATTAAGATTTGAGTCTCATTCTCGTTGTTTACTGTAAAAGGCATCCTTTTGCTTTTAACATTAACATTTTCATATAAGATTGTTAATTTACAGGAATGAATAATCCTGCTGGAATAGGGGAGTACGTTTGTATTCTCTATCCTATTTATGAATGTTGTAAAACCCGAGTTATTCTTTTATATTCCGAAAATTTACATTCGTAATGCAAATGCGTTAATACATGTATTCACTATGTATAAATAGCAATCATTCAGACTATTATATTACTTTCTGTAATTTGTATGATAAGATGTGAATTATTAAAATGAATACAATTGTATTATTTCGGTTTTTGTTCAGGTAATCAACATATAAGTAATTTATTTTCAACAAAATATGTATTTTTGGATTATTTAAATATAGGTTATTTTTAATAACTTATTCCACTTTGTTTATTCTTGCATTTTGCGTTTGTAAATCGTACATATTCATGTAAATTCGGATATTTTACAAATTTTGTTTGCTTTTGTAAATTCTTTTTTTTACTTTTGTGAATTAAACAATAAATATACAATTGTAATTTAAAAATTATGGAAGAAATAAAGGATCGCATAAAGAAAGTAATGGATCGCGAGAATCTGTCGGCTGTTGCATTTGCAGATAGTATAGGCGTATCACCAGCGACGATAACCCACATATTAAATGGGCGAAATAAGTATCCAAGTACGGAGGTTTTACTTCGCCTGCATAATAGGTACCCTGACTTAAGCATGCAATGGCTGCTTCTGGGTGAAGAACAACAGCCTAAGAATGACAATTTGGCTTCGGAGTGCTTCGCTAAAGTCGATGAGATTGCAGAAAAACCCATCGAAGATACAGCTTCACTGGAAAATCGCAAGGAAATTGACTTAAGAGGTACCCAGAAGGAGCAGAAAGAGTATGTAAAACAAGAAGTTATTTACAAAGAAAGGCCTGTAAGAAAAATTACCGAAATACGCATTTTCTTTGATGATAATACGTATGAAACGTTTACGCCTTCAAGAAATCTATGAAACTGCGCAGTAAAACAGTTGCTCTATCCTGTTTGCGTTGCAAATAATAGAAAAGTTTGCTATCTTTGCAACAAAACTATTTACCGTATGAGAAAACAGCTTGGAGACCTGACCGTAGCAGAGAAAGTGGTGCTCAATAGCAGGCATGTACTACTTAAATTGACTCAAGAAGAACCTCTCCCAGAGATACTTCCCGGACAGTTCGTGGAAGTGCGGGTGGATGATTCTCCCAAAACCTTCTTGCGTAGGCCTATTTCCGTGAATTTTGTGGACAGAAAGACCAACCAACTCTGGTTGCTTATCCAAACCATTGGGGAGGGAACAAAGCATTTAGGCGCTTTAAAAGCTCTGGATAAGGTAAATGTACTCTACCCCTTAGGAAACGGCTTTACAAAGCCTGAAAACAAGGGAAATAAACTTCTTTTGGTGGGTGGTGGAGTCGGTATTGCCCCTTTACTCTATTTAGGAGCTTCATTGAAGGAAGCAGGATGCCAACATATATCATACCTCTTGGGTGCCAGAACGGGCAATGACCTGCTAATGTTGGAGCATTTCAGTCGGTTTGGGGATGTTTTCACCACCACAGAGGATGGTAGTTTTGGCGAAAAAGGTTTTGTTACTCAACATTCTTTGTTGACTGAGCAGCACTTTGACCACATTTATTGTTGTGGTCCTAAACCCATGATGCTATCTGTGGCCAAATATGCTAAGACCAATAGTATTTCTTGTGAAGTTTCGTTGGAAAACAAGATGGCATGTGGCTTAGGAGCTTGCCTATGCTGTGTGGAAAATACCAAGGAAGGAAATGTATGTGTTTGTAAAGAAGGTCCTGTTTTCAATATTAATGACTTATTATGGCAGATTTAAGGGTAAATATAGGGAATCTTTCCCTCCGTAATCCCGTCATGACAGCTTCTGGAACATTTGGTTATGGCGAGGAATTTTCTGATTTAGTTGACCTTTCTAAGATAGGAGGCATTATCGTAAAAGGAACAACCCTCAAACGTCGTGAAGGCAATCCTTACCCAAGAATGGCTGAAACTCCGTCGGGCATGCTCAATGCGGTAGGATTGCAAAACAAGGGCGTGCATTATTTTATAGAGTATATCTATCCGAGAATCAAGGATATAGATAGTCAAATGATAGTCAACGTATCTGGTTCATCTATAGATGATTATGCAGAAACGGCCTCCCTGATTAATGAGTTGGATAAGATTCCTGCCATAGAATTGAACATCTCTTGTCCGAATGTGAAAAAAGGAGGTATGACCTTCGGTGTTTTACCACAAGCAGCCGCTGAAGTGGTCAGTGCCGTACGTAAGGTCTATAAGAAGACACTCATTGTGAAACTTACTCCTAATGTAACAGATATTACATTTATAGCCAAGGCGGTAGAAGAAGCTGGGGCTGATGCAGTTTCGCTCATCAATACAATGTTAGGTATGGCCATCGATGTGGAGAAACGTCGCCCTTTGTTGTCCACAATTACTGGCGGTTTGTCTGGTCCTGCCATAAAGCCAGTAGCTCTGCGAATGGTATGGCAGGTGTCTAAGGTGGTAAATATTCCAGTTATCGGATTAGGAGGTATCATGAGTGCTGAAGATGCTATTGCTTTCATGCTGGCTGGTGCCACTGCCATTGAAATAGGTACGGCCAATTTCATTGATCCAACCATTACAATTAAGGTTGCTGATGGCATAAACCACTATTTAGATAGACATGGATATTCATCAGTACAAGAGATTATCGGGGCTTTGGAAACATGATTAACAGAAAAGGGTATTTTTTCAAAAATCGCCCTTTTCATCGTATGATTTTTACTTTTCAAGCAAGTCTGGCCTCAAGCGTCTGGTTCGCTCTAATGACTGTTCCATTTCCCATTCTTTGATCTTAGCCTCATTGCCAGAAAGGAGGATTTCAGGAACTCGCCATCCGTTGTATTCGGCAGGTCTGGTATAAACAGGTGCTGCTAAGAGGTTGTCCTGGAAAGAGTCAGATAAGGCTGACTGCTCATCAGAAATGACTCCTGGTATGATGCGTACGATAGCATCGGCCATCACAGCCGCAGCCAATTCACCCCCAGTAAGTACATAATCACCGATGCTAACCTCTTTGGTGATGAAATGTTCCCGGATTCGGTAGTCAATACCCTTGAAATGTCCACATAGTATGATGATGTTTTGGGCTAATGAAAGCGTATTGGCCATTGGTTGGCAAAACTGTTCTCCGTCAGGAGTGACAAAAATAACCTCATCATACTTCCTCTCAGCCTTTAAAGTTTTGATACAACGCTCCACAGGCTCAATTTTCATCACCATTCCGGCAAATCCGCCGAAAGGGTAATCATCTACTCTGCGATATTTATCTAAGGTATAATCTCTCAGATTGTGGATATGAATCTTGGCAAGCCCTTTGATTTGAGCTCGCTTTAGGATGGAGCAGTTGAAAAAGCCTTCAATCATCTCCGGATAAACAGTTATTATGTCTATTCTCATAATGCTTTATTACTTTACTTTACAAAAATACAAAAATTATGCTAACCAGCGGCTGTTCTTATTAAAAAAGGTGTAACTTTGCAATAGAAATTAGGATTTATATGACAGAGAAGGAACAAATAGTGGCTTTGCGTGAGGAACTTCATAAGCATAATTATAACTACTATGTGCTCAACGCACCAATAATCAGCGATAAGGAGTTTGATGATAAGATGCATTTGTTGCAGGACTTGGAGAAGAATCATCCAGAACTTTATGATGCCAATTCTCCTACCATGCGTGTAGGAAGCGATCTTAGCAAAGATTTCAAACAAGTAACTCATAAATATCCAATGCTTTCGTTGGGAAACACATATTCGGAAGCTGATGTTACAGACTTTTACAACCGTGTGGCTGAGTTGCTTCATGGTGAACCGTTTGAGATATGCTGTGAACTTAAGTTCGACGGCACTTCCATTTCTCTTACTTATGAAGATGGAAATCTCGTGCAGGCCGTGACAAGAGGAGATGGAGTGAAAGGTGACGATGTAACTGATAATGTTAAAACTATTCGTTCAATTCCACTAAAACTACATGGTAATTATCCTAAATCATTTGAAATAAGAGGAGAAATCCTCATGCCATGGAAAGTCTTTGAAGACTTAAACAGAGAGCGTGAAGCAAGAGAAGAACCGCTTTTTGCTAATCCACGGAATGCAGCCTCGGGTACACTGAAATTACAAAATTCCAGTATGGTGGCTTCAAGAAAACTCGATGCTTACCTGTATTTCCTTTTGGGAGAGCAGCTTCCTGGGAATAATCATTACGAAAATATGCAAAAGGCAGCATCATGGGGGTTCAAAGTCTCTGAGCACATGCGGCTTGCCCACTCTTTTCAAGATATTCTGGATTACATCAATTATTGGGACAAGGAACGCAAAAACCTGCCTGTTGCTACCGATGGTATTGTGTTGAAAGTAAACAATATGTTTCAATGGCCTAAGTTGGGATATACTGCCAAATCTCCCCGTTGGGCCATTGCTTATAAGTTCCAAGCAGAAAGAGCTTTAACAAGATTAAATAAAGTAACCTATCAAGTAGGGCGAACAGGTGTTGTAACTCCTGTTGCCAATTTGGATCCTGTGCAGTTGGCAGGAACTGTTGTGAAAAGGGCTTCTTTGCATAATGCTGATATAATCAATGGGCTAGACTTGCATATAGGGGATATGGTTTATGTAGAAAAGGGTGGTGAAATTATCCCTAAAATCACTGGTGTTGACGTAGATGCCCGAGGGTTTATGTTGGGCGAAAAAGTGACATTCATCACCAGATGTCCCGAATGTCATACACCCCTTGTCCGTTTTGAAGGGGAAGCGGCACACTATTGCCCCAACGATACTGCCTGTCCCCCTCAAATCAAGGGGAAAATAGAACATTTCATTAGCCGAAAAGCTATGAATATTGATGGATTGGGGCCAGAAACGGTGGATTTGTTCTATCAGCAAGGGTTGATTCACAATGTGGCTGACTTATATGACCTTCGTGCCAATGACATTGCCAATCTGGAAAGAATGGGTACTAAATCGGCCTTAAAAATCATACACGGTATTCAAGACAGCAAGCAAGTACCATTTGAGAGAGTGCTGTACGCCATAGGTATTCGCTTTGTGGGAGAAACTGCTGCCAAGAAGTTAGCACGCTCCTTTAAGGACATCGATGAACTGGCATCTGCAGATGCAGAAATGCTGAAAAACATCGATGAAATCGGCGAAAAAATAGCATACAGTGTTATATCGTTCTTTTCTAATCCACAAAATAGGACCCTAATCAAAAGGCTGAAAAAATTAGGGCTGCAATTGAGTAGAAATGAAGAAGCTGAGGAAGAATATAGTGATAAATTGGCAGGACAATCAATTGTTATTAGTGGTGTTTTTACCAAGCATTCAAGAGACGAGTATAAAGAACTCATTGAGAAGCATGGTGGTAAAAACGTGGGGAGCATTTCTTCGAAAACAAGTTTTGTCTTGGCAGGGGAGAATATGGGACCAGCAAAACTGGAAAAAGCCCAGAAATTAGGTATCAAAATTATCTCTGAGGACGAGTTCTTGACACTTATTTCATAATTATTGGCCTCCATTCTTCGTTTTTTGTAGTTTTATACGGATAAAAGCAATAAAATTGTTACCTTTGTAACGAATTTTTGAAGAACATCATTTTTATGATACAAACAACATTACAAGGATTAGGAGTTGCTCTGATCACTCCATTTAAAGAAGACGAAAGTGTAGATTACTCTGCTCTTTTGCGTATGGTTGATTATTTGACGCAAAATAATGTAGATTTCCTATGTGTTTTAGGTACCACAGCCGAAACTCCAACTTTGACAGAGTATGAAAAAGTAAAAATTAAAGAGACAGTAATAGAAAGGGTAAACGGTAAAGTGCCTATTTTGTTAGGAGTTGGCGGCAATAATACAAGAGGTGTAGTCGATACTTTGAAAAAAGGCAACTACACTGGTGTTGACGCTATTTTGTCTGTTGTTCCCTACTATAATAAGCCCTCCCAGGAAGGTATTTATCAGCACTACAAGGCTATTTCTGAAGCAACTGAACTCCCACTTGTGCTTTATAATGTACCAGGTAGAACAGGTACTAATATGACAGCTGAGACAACCTTGAGAATCGCCAATGATTTCAAGAATGTTATAGCTGTTAAAGAAGCTTCAGGTAATATTACTCAGATGGATGATATCATCAAAAACCGCCCAGAGGGATTCAATGTTATTTCTGGTGATGATGGAATTACCTATCCACTCATTACGATGGGAGCTGTAGGTGTTATTTCGGTAATTGGCAATGCTTTTCCTCGTGAATTTGGTAGGATGGTCCGTTTGGCTTTACAAGGTGATTATGCCAATGCACTAACGATTCATCATAAGTTTGCAGAGTTATTTAAGCTTTTATTCGTCGATGGTAATCCTGCTGGTGTAAAGGCTATGCTCAATGCAATGGGCATGATACAGAATAAGTTAAGACTCCCGTTAGTACCCACGCGCATTACTACTTTTGAAGCGATGCGTAAGATATTGAATGAGTTGAATATTCGTTGTTAATTATCAATGCATTATAAAAGAAAAGGGCGGCCTCGGATATAAATCCTAGGCCGCCCTTCTGTGATCTCGGCGGGATTCAAACCCACAACCTTCTGATCCGTAGTCAGATGCTCTATTCAGTTGAGCTACGAGACCAAGCCCGTTAACCCTTTGAAAGTGATCTCGGCGGGATTCAAACCCACAACCTTCTGATCCGTAGTCAGATGCTCTATTCAGTTGAGCTACGAGACCCCTTCCTATTTAACGGCTGCAAATTTACGCACTTTTTTTGAAATAGCAAGCAATTCCTTCAAAAATAATTTCTATTTCTTTATCATTTGTACACTACGTTTCACAAAATTCGTCAAAGCTTCACCTTTCAACATGCCATTTTGCAGCAAGGCAAGATCAATCAGCTGACGGATTACCTGATTGTTAGCACCGTATGCAGCATAAACCTGCTCTTTCTTTGCCTTCAAGTCATTCCACTGCTTGTCAAGATCGGTTAACTCGTCTTTCTCAGCTTGAGATATTTCATCTTCTTTCTTTCCTTTCTGCTTGTCTTTCAGGCCGTTGCGCTTAGCATTCACATTCTCCATCTGTTCTTTCAGCGGAGTTAAATCACTTTCACATTGCTCGTTTTGTTCGCTCAACACCTGCTTAATCAGTGCATGGTCAGTATTGAGAATCAAGTTGTACATATCGGGCATCTCTCCATAAAAACTCATACCAGCCTGAATTTGAGCCATCTCTTTCATTCGGCGCATATACTCACTCTGTGTAATCAGCAGTGGTTCAGCATCTTCGCCCATTGCCAAAGGCATTACACTGAACTCAATTTTATTGAGTTTAGGCAGTTGACTCTTGAAAATACCATCGAGGGCCTCCTGTTTGTCTGCATCCAACACTTCAGCCTTCTTTTCTTCCTTGATAATCAGATTATCTATCACATCACTATCTACACGGGTAAAGCGGCATTTCTCAAACTTTTGTTCCAACATACTTACCACAGCCACATCCAGTTGGCCGTCCATCAGCAATACACTATAGCCTTTGTTCTTGGCAGATTCAATGTAGCTGTACTGTTCTTCCTTGTTGCTGGCGTAGAGGTATATAAGATTTCCATCCTTGTCTGTCTGATTGTCCTTAATCAGTGTCTTGTATTCGTCATAGGTAAAATTCTTACCATCGGTATCTGTCATCAGCGCAAAGTCTTTGGCTCGCTCATAGAAATCGTCCTGAGTAAGCATACCATAATCAATGAATATCTTCAAGTCGTTCCATTTTTCCTCAAACTGTTTGCGGTCTTTCTTGAAGATATCCTGCAAGCGGTCGGAAACTTTCTTGGTAATGTAAGTCGAAATCTTCTTCACGTTGGTATCGCTCTGCAGGTACGAACGTGACACATTCAATGGAATATCAGGAGAATCAAGCACTCCGTGCAATAATGTCAGAAAATCGGGTACAATGCCTTCCACAGAATCTGTGACGTAAACCTGATTACAATAAAGTTGTATCTTATTCTTGGTCAGTTCGATATTGTTCTTTATTTTCGGGAAGTAGAGCACACCCGTCAGATGGAAAGGATAGTCTACATTCAGATGAATCCAGAACAACGGTTCATCAGCCATAGGATAAAGATCACTATAAAACTTCTTGTAATCTTCGTCTTTCAATTCACTTGGAGTACGGCGCCACAACGGGTTAACATCGTTGATAATGTTATCCTCGGCAGTCTCCACCTGTTTTCCGTCTTTCCATTCCTTTTTCTTTCCGAAAGCAATTGCTATGGGCAAAAAGCGACAATACTTCTTCAGCAAGCCAGAAATACGTGATTCTTCCAAAAATTCCTTGCAATCATCATCCAGATAAAGCACAATATCCGTACCTCGCTCGGCCTTGTCCACATTTTCCAAAGTGAACTCAGGACTTCCATCGCAAGTCCATTTTACGGCCTGAGCGTCTTCTTTGTACGATTTAGTAATTATCTCCACTTTCTTTGCCACCATAAATGCGGAGTAGAAGCCAAGTCCAAAGTGCCCAATGATGGCATTGGCATCGTTCTTATATTTCTCCAAGAAATCATTGGCACCAGAAAAAGCTATCTGATTGATATACTTATCGATTTCTTCAGCAGTCATACCAATACCGCGATCTGATACCGTGATGGTCTCTTTGCCTAAAGAAACATGAATCGTTACATCACCTATTTCTTGTTTGAAATCTCCCATAGAGGCCAATGTCTTGAGTTTTTGGGTGGCATCTACAGCATTTGAGACCAATTCACGAAGGAATATCTCATGATCACTATACAAGAACTTCTTAATTACGGGGAATATGTTTTCAGTTGTTACCCCAATATTACCTTTCTGCATATCGTTTGTTAATTAATTGTTTGTTTTTCTGTTTTCTTCAGTTGCAATAAAAATGCCAGCCTGCTTGAGGCTGACATTTTGTCCGACATAAGCTGCAAATTAGACTTTCTGAAAGTCCAATGTATCTTTTTCCTTATTCAAGGTCACGCTGATAGTATCTCCTTCAGTAATGTCTCCATTGACAATAATTTCAGATAATCCATCCTCAAGATACGACTGAATGGCACGTTTCAACGGACGGGCTCCAAATTGTACATCGTACCCCTTAGAAGCAATGAATTTCTTAGCCTCTTCATCAATCTCTAATTTGAATCCTATGTTCTCTACACGTTGGTATAATTCCTTCAGTTCTATGTCCACAATCTTTACGATAGCGTCCAATGAGAGCTGGTCGAAGGTAATAATTTCATCAATACGGTTCAGGAACTCTGGGGCGAATTGTTTGTTCAATGCTTTCTGGATAACGCTGCGAGAATAATCTTTATCGTCTGCACGCATCTTCGCAGTGAATCCCACGCCCAAACCAAACTCCTTAAGCTGCCGGGTTCCGATGTTGGAAGTCATGATTATCACCGTATTCTTGAAATCAATGGTTTTGCCATAACTATCGGTAAGACGTCCTTCGTCCATTACCTGCAACAACAGATTAAAGATGTCAGGATGGGCTTTCTCTATTTCATCGAGCAAGACGATGGAGTAGGGTTTGCGACGAACTTTCTCAGTCAGCTGTCCACCTTCCTCATAACCCACATAACCAGGAGGGGCTCCAATGAGACGTGAAACGGTATATTTGTCCATGTATTCGCTCATATCTATGCGGATGAGCGCATCTGTAGAGCCAAACATAAATTTGGCAAGTTGCTGAGCCAAATATGTTTTACCAACACCCGTGGGACCTAAAAACATAAATGTTCCAATGGGTCGATTGGGGTCTTTCAAACCTACACGACTTCTCAAAATAGCCTTTGTAAGTTTCTCAATAGCAGGGTCTTGCGCTATGACTTTGGCCTGGAGTTCTTTCTTCATGCCTGCCAATTTGACTTCTTCAGCTTGCGCCATTCGTTGTACAGGGATTCCAGACATCATGGATACCACATTGGATATTTCTTCCACATCCACAACCTTACGGTCTTCTTTCATCTGTGCTTCCCACTCAGCCTTCATGCGTTCCAATTCTGCCACCAACATTTTCTCGCGGTCGCGATAGCTTGCAGCCAATTCAAAGTTCTGCGATTTCACAGCCTTGGTCTTCTGTGCTGCCGTTTCGCTGATCAAACGTTCCTGTTCTTCAATCTCCTGGGGAGCTTCAATATTAATAAGGTGTACCCTTGATCCTGATTCATCAAGAGCATCAATCGCTTTGTCTGGAAATGAACGATCGGTAATATATCGGTCAGTCAGTTTGACACATGCCTGCAAAGCCTCGTCAGTATAAGTCACATTATGATGATCCTCATACTTACCCTTGATGTTGCGCAGAATTTGGAGAGTCTCCTCTGCAGTGGTCGGCTCCACAATCACTTTTTGGAAACGGCGTTCCAAGGCTCCGTCTTTTTCTATGCTCTTTCGGTACTCGTCGAGGGTAGTGGCACCTACGCACTGAATCTCTCCGCGTGCCAAAGCAGGCTTGAGCATATTGGCGGCATCCATACTTCCAGCAGCGCTTCCTGCACCTATGATGGTGTGAATTTCATCGATGAAAAGGATGATATTTGCATTTTTCTGCAATTCATTGATGATAGCATGAAGGCGTTCCTCAAACTGCCCGCGATACTTGGTTCCTGCCACAACGGCAGACATGTCAAGCATCACCACACGTTTGTCATGCAAGATACGCGAAACTCTTTTTCCCACAATGCGGATGGCCAAGCCTTCTACAATGGCCGACTTACCTACGCCAGGCTCACCAATGAGAATAGGATTGTTTTTTTTACGACGACTCAGGATCTGGGCGACTCGTTCTATTTCACGTTCACGACCTACCACAGGATCAAGCCTTCCCTCAGAGGCGGCAAGGGTAATATCTGTTCCAAACTTATCCAAAGCAGGAGTGTCAGAGGCGGATTTCTTGGTTGCTTTTTGGGCAGAATTTACCGATGAATTGGGCGATTTTTGAGAATTAGAGTAATTCTCGTCAAAGTTATCATCATCTTCTTCATCTTCATCGAAGCCCATCCCATCAAGCGGACTCGTGGGCTTCAAGGAGAGCATATTGAATACCGACTCATAATCCACCTGATTGTCAGAAAGGACTGTGGCAGCCAAGTTAGTGCGGTGCTTCAGGATGGCCAGTAATACATGTTCAGAATCCACTTTCGGACTCTTCAACAGACGAGCCTCCAGAATACACATTTTAAGAATCTTAGTGGCAGTTTCAGAAAAAGGGATATCCGCATCAGGATTCAAGCTCACATCTTGAGCCTGTGTCAGATAGCTCTCTATCTTCAGTTTCAGCTGTCTGAGGTCAATATGAAGGTTTGTCAGTATGTCAATGGTTTTCCCTTCGCCGTCACGTAAGATGCCAAGCAACAGGTGCTCAGGGCCTATATACTTGTTCCTCAGACGGTTGGCTTCTTCCTTGCTATAACTGACTATTTCCGAAACTCGTTGTGAAAACTGGTTGTTCATCTACTAATTCTCCTTTTACCTAATTCTAATAATATACAAAGATACTTCTTTTTTCCCGATTATGAAAATCTATAGACAAAAGTCGTGCCAAAGATTAATGTTTTTGCAGTCAGACAATAAAAAATAACTAAGTTGACAAAAACCGGA
>Ga0310786_10000614_pt1 | contig 57526 bp, 74 predicted proteins | sample AusTroGonzalo_MG_FD_203881 | JGI IMG/M metagenome (GOLD analysis project Ga0310786, IMG submission 203881) | Bovine rumen microbial communities from tropical cattle in Woodstock, Queensland, Australia - Gonzalo_03 (v2) (version 2) | ecosystem: Host-associated > Mammals > Digestive system >...
GAGCGTTGCAGGTGGCTCCGGGGCTGGCTCTACCGCCTTCTTCTGCGACTACCACTATACCAGCATTCCGACTACCGAAGCATTGCGCGGTGTGTTTTTCGGCGGCACTGCGGCCCACGGCGCGAGGTGCGGCTTTGCGTGTGCGCACTCGAACGACGCTCCCTCGAACGCGTATGCGCACTTCGGTTCTCGGCTTTGCTTTATTCCCGCGTAACCGCGTGTCGGCTCCGTATATCTGGTTCAACTGAAAAAAGTTATGCGACATGACGAACATTGAAGACGACGGTTCCTTGGATTTTCTGCAGATTCCCCGTGATGAGAAATGCAATCATTTCAACTGCGAGGAGGTCAAGCAGAGCAAGATTGTGAACACGACCTTCTGGATTTTCGACTTTGTGGAGAACATCCAGACGCGGTACACCCGCGAGAAGGGCGAAGAGGGAAAGACGCTTGTGAAAATCAAGCCTCAAAAGGATAGCCCGGAGAGCGAGGCAAAGAAGTTCTTCACGGGCAGTCCCGACATCCTCTATGTCCTACGCGCCATCCGGGAGCGCAATGCGTTTCCCCGGCGCGTTACCCTGCGGAGTATCGGGAATCGGTATTATTTCGAGTAAGGAAACATGGGTTGGACTGCTCCGAGCGGTGTGTATTTCGGCGGCAATGCGAACAACGGCGCGAATTGCGGCTTTGCGTATGCGAACTCGAACAACGCTCCCTCGAACACGAATGCGAACATCGGTTCTCGGCTATGATTTTCAATAATGGATAAACTTTTTTTAGAGCAGCGGCCCCGCCTCTTGGCGAAAAAAATCATCCTCGAAAAGGGATTGGTAGGAGCAATCCGAACATCCTGAAATAGAAAAGCAAACGCAGCATGAAAAGGCTCAACAACCTATATGAGAAGATAATCTCCCTCGACAACCTCCGGCTGGCCGACGAAAAGGCCCGCAAGGGTAAGAAGAAGAATATCGGCGTTATCCTCCATGATAAACATCGGGAGGAAGACCTGCTTTTGCTCCATGAACAACTGAAAAATCATACTTTCGTCTGCTCGGAATATACCACTTTCACAATCTATGAGCCCAAGGAACGGCTCATCTCCAGATTACCATACTTCCCAGATAGAGTGCTCCATCACGCCATACTGAATGTGCTGGAGCCTATCTGGGTCCCCATCTTCACGCATAACACCTATTCCTGCATCAAGGGCCGGGGTATTGACGGATGCGCCAAGCAGGTCGAGAAGATTATCCGCAAGTACGCGGGCCGTCCTCTTTACTGCCTGAAAATAGACATCCGCAAATACTACCCGTCCATCGACCATGATGTCATGAAGCGAATCGTCCGGCGCAAAATCAAGGACGCGGAGCTTCTCTGGCTTCTGGACCTCATCATCGATAGCACGGACGGTCTGCCTATCGGCAACTACACATCGCAGTACCTCGCCAATCTCTTCCTTGCGTACTTCATGCATTGGGTGAATGAAAAGCTCCCGACCATCCTTGCCGGGCTGCTGCATGTCGCCCGTGTATCGCTGGACGCGACGGAATACGCTGACGACATCGTCTTCTTCTCGGATGACAAGGCCGTCCTCCGGGCGGCCCTGCCTCTCATCCAGAGGTATCTGGAGGACGAACTGCGTCTGCAGCTCAAACCGAATTGGCAGATTTTCCCCGTGGCGGTGAACCGGGCCGACAAGACGGGCCGGGCTCTTGATTATGTAGGCTACAAGTTCTTCCGGGAGCAGAAGCTCCTCCGTAAGAGCGTCAAGCAGAACTTCTGCCGGGCGGCAGTCAAGGCCAACCGCAACAAGAAGCTCGATGTGAAAGCCTACAAGCAGGAATTGTGCGCGTGGTTCGGTTGGGCCAAACATTCCAATTCAAGACATCTCACAAAGAAAATCATTAAACCACAATTCTATGAAGCGTGCAAATTATGACACCCGGCCCCTCGCATTTGAGGCTGTCGGCAACGGTTCCTTCGTTTATCGCTGGGACATCCAAGAGGAACGCACGGAGCAGGACGGCGTGGAGAAAGTCTCCTATTCCTGCCTCGAAGTCGTCGTCTGGAACACCGTCACCCGTGCCAAGGTCAAGCAGACCGCCATCCATGAGCTCTGGGGCGACGGCGTAGAGGAGAAGCTCATCAACGACTACAACGCAGCCGTCCTCGGCGTGCTGGATGAGAGCTACAAGCAGCCATATCTGGACTTCCTTGCAGCGCGTAAGGCGTTGAAGGAGCAGATTGACACCGACCTTGCGCCTCTCTCTATCCCGGAATAACCACTAAATCAATGAGTTAGAAGGCATGGTAACTATCTATTACAATGGAGGTTCAATCAATGTTCAGGAGGAGGATAGCACTTTCCGCTACCGCTCCATCATGGGAGAGTGCTATGTAACGCTGAATTTCCAACTGAACAAGGCGATTGATTTCCCCGTAGGCACATACATTGTCTATCAGGGGCGGACCTACACGCTCACATCCCCGGAGCATTGGAAGCGTTGGGGCGTTCACAACATCGAGTACACGCTGACCCTACACGGCGAGCAGGAGGCTTTGAAGAAATACAAGCTCCGCAACTTGCAGGACGGGCGGCTCAAATTCCCGATGATGGCTACCCCGGCGGAGTTCCTTAATCTCATTGTCGGGAACCTCAATGCAACCGGGCGCGAATCCGGCTGGACCGGGTCGTGCCTCTTTTCGGCGGAGGCGAAGCAAATAGAGTTCAACCATGCCTTTCTCATTGACGCTCTCACCGACATCGCTTCCAAGTTTGAGACCGAGTTCGAGATAACCGAGGACAAGGAAATCAGGCTTGGGAAAGTCGAGTATTACAAGACCGACCCCTTGCCGCTCGCCTACGGCAAGGGTAACGGCTTCAAGCCCGGCACGGGCCGGGTGAACACGGACGATAGCAAGCCCGTGGAAATCCTCTATGTTCAGGGCGGCGAGCGCAACATTGACCGCTCCAAGTACGGCTCCAGCGAGCTCCTGCTCCCCAAGGGGCAGACGCTCACCTATGAGGGCCGTCAGTATGTGGCTTCCAGCGATGGCTACTACATCAAGCGGGCCGACAAGCAGCTCCAATTCAAGAACGAGGATAGCATAGACCTCTCGGACATCTACCCGAAGCGGGAGGGCGTTATCAGCCGTGTCGTGACCGTGGACGCGGAGAAGCACTTCTACGACTTCGAGGATAGCAGCATCCCGGCATCGCTGGACTATAATGACTGCCTCATCGACGGCGAGACGCTCACGGTCATCTTCCAGACGGGCATGCTCGCCGGGCGTGAGTTCGAGATAAACAAGTACATACATGTCGAGGATGACGGGCAGGGCAATGAGGTTGCGGCCCGACGATTCGAGATTGTCCCGGCGGAGATGGATGGCTATGTGATGCCTTGCACCAATTTCCTCCCGGCAGTCGGCGACAAGTACATCATCTTCAACTGCATGCTCCCGAATTCATACATCCGGGACAATGAGAACCAGACCGGGGCGGAGTGGGACCTCTTCCGGGAGGCGGCCCGGTTCATGTATGAGAATGAGGACTTCAAGTTCACTTTCACGGGCGAATTGCAGGGCAAGTGGGCGAAGGAGAATTGGGCCACCATCGGAACCCGCCTTGTTCTGGGTTCCTATATCCGCTTCACGGATGACGACTTCGCGCCGAACGGCGTTGATATGCGCATCACGGGCATCAAGGACTTCTTCAACGCACCGTATGCTCCCGTCATCGAGGTAAGCAATGGCGTGATGGCGGCGGGTTTCTCTTCGCAGCTTCGAGAGCCGGACCAGAATGAGGTGCGCATAGGAGAGAGCTATGACCGCAGTATCGCTTTCACAAAGCGCAGATGGCGCGATGCACGGGAGACCATGACGGCTCTGGAGGAGGCTATGGAGGCCAATTTCCAGAACTTCTCGCAGGCCATCAACCCCATCGCGGTCCAGACCATGCAACTGCTCGTCGGAGACGAGAGCTTGCAGTTCCGCTTTGTCAATAGCAAGGTAACGCCGCAGGAGGTATCGCATCAGTTCACCTACAATGACAACACGAAGATACTATCCACGGACGCAGGAACCATCCAGCACATGACGCTCGGAATAGGCAACATGGCTGCATCACATCAGGCTTCCGAGTATAAGTTCTGGGACATGTCCGCCTTCTCCAGCAGCAACCTCGGCGGGCAGTACGCAGATAAGAAATACTACCTATACGCCAAGTGCAGCAAGTCGGCAGAGACGGGCGTGTTCGTCCTCTCCGAGACACCGATTGCTATGGAGGGTGTGACGGGCTACTATCATTTCCTTGTCGGCATCCTGAATTCCGAGTATGAGGGCTCGCGCAGCTTCGTGACGCTCTACGGGTTCACGGAAATCCTGCCGGGCCGCATCACTACGGACAAGATTGTCTCCGGCTCCGGCCTCACTTATTGGGACCTTGTCGCGAACATCCTGAAACTCGGCGACAAGCTCTCCTACAACCTCAATGGAGACGGGGCCTTCATCCTCAATGGCCCGCTTGTCCAGACGGGCGCAGGCACTCCGACGGAGGTAGGCGCGTGGTGCGGCGAATGGAAAGGAAATCGCACTTACAAGCTCGGAGATGAGGTCTGGAAAGCGGCTGCAGACGGTACGGTGAGCACATACCGCTATGTGAACTCCGTGGCATCCTCCGGCCATGATGTGACGGATGATAACTATTGGGAGGTCTATGCGAAGGGTGTGAAGGGTGACCCCGGCCAAGACGCGGAGAGCCCGGTATATGCGGACATCGACAATGAGATGGAGGGCGTAGCCCTGCTCTCATCCGGCGTTGTGGCGGCGGATGTCTCCATGCAGACAACGGTCTCCATGTGGTACGGAACCGTCGGCCTATCACTCACGGCAATAGCCATCAGCGGCCTTCCTACGGGCTTCTCCGCCACTTACAACCTCAATACGGGGGTCGTAACCATCGCTATTGCTCGCGGCTCTTCCGTGGCCGCTACCGTGCCTATCCAGATAAATGTCTCGGCTACATTCGGCCAGACCGTTTACACCCGGACGCTCATCTTCACCGTGGCGGGCGTGAAGGCCGGAACGGACGGAACCGATGGCGATGACGGTAATGATGCGGTCATCTACTCGCTACAGCCGTCGGTATCTGCCGTGAAGAAGAACAAGTCCGGGCAGTATAGCGTCGCATCCGTGACCTGCAAGAAGATGAAGCGTGTCGGGCAGAACGGCCTTGCGGAGACATCCGACGGCACGCTGAAATACTCCATCGACGGCGGCTCGGAGCAGAACTACTCTTCCGGCATATCCACCAGCAGTTTCACAAGCACCCTGACCTTCCTCTATTACATCAGCGGCGTGCTTGTGGATAAGGAGACCATCCCGCTTCTCATTGACGGCTCGGACGGCCAGAACGGGCAGGATGGACAAGACGGTCAGGATGGCGAAGATGGCAAGGGCGTGTACTCTACCGTCATCAGGTACAACACGTCGTCCTCCGGGACCACGGCCCCGGTCTCCGGCTGGGTTGATTATATCCCTTCCGTGAACGCGGGCTATTACCTCTGGACGCGGACGGTCATCACCTATACCGATGGCACGACCAGCACATCCTACTCCGTGGCGCGTCAGGGTAGCAACGGAACCAACGGCACGAACGGAACCAATGGTACGGATGGCAAGACACCTTACATCCAGAACGGCTATTGGTATATAGACGGCGTGAGTACGGGCGTGAAGGCGGAAGGCGAGGACGGAGCACCCGGCGCAGACGGCAACTCCCCGTACATCTACAACGGTTATTGGTACATCAACGGCGTGAGTACCGGGGTTCAGGCGCAGGGACCGCAGGGAGCGCAGGGTAATATCGGCCCGGCGATGGTCTTCCGTGGGAACTATGATTCCAGCGTTACCTACTACGGCAACTCCAACCGCGTCGATGTCGTGTACTATTCCAGCCAGAACAAGTATTATGTCGCGAAGAGCACCGCCGGGAGCTTCTCCGGGAAAACGCCTACCAATACAACCTATTGGAACGACTTCGGGGCCAGCTTCGATAGCATCGCGACGGGCCTGCTGCTCGCGGAAGAGGCGAACATCGCCAACTTCATCTTCCGCAACCAGACGCTTGTCTCGCAGTACGGCGGCCTTGTCATGGATGGCGTGAACGGCATCATCAAGCTCGGAACGCTCCTGAAACTGACGAATCAGGCTCTATCCATGCTCAACCCGTCAGGCGTGGAGAAAATCCGCCTCGCGAATGAATCCGTCGGCGATTGGGACATCTCCCTGCTGAAAGCATCGGAGGATAAGTCCCTTTCAAACAATGAAGTCAATATCGGGGCGTACATTCCGGGGACCGGGACGAATTATGATGTCACCGGGACCAATGTATTGAAGGTAAACATTGGCAGCCTCGATGTGGGAGACACCGTCTATTGCGGCACGCCTACCTTCTCCCTGACACCTTCCGCAATCTTGCATAACCAAGCATCCGCTATGGTTAGGTTCAGCGGCTCCGCGCAGCTCCATGTCAGGCTGAAAAAGGATGGCGTGCTTGTCTCCGGGAAAGACTACAAGGGCTATTCTGCAGGAAGCTCGGTATCATCCGGGAGCTCCATCAGCATCGTGTTTGGTTCAAGCCTCTATTCCTATACCATCCCGTCAGGAGGGCGCGGCAACTACACGCTGGAGATTGGTTTCGACACGGGAGAATGGAAGGTGTACTCCGACAACTCGTCGGGCAGCATCAACATCAACACGAAGCTATCCGTCACTTACAAGTTCAACAAGACCAACTTCGCGAAATCCATCATCGGTAATGACGGTATCCTGCTGACATTCGGCGGCGGTTCTACATCTAACTCCGGCTACCTGCTCTTCAATAAGGACAACTTCGCCGTCGGGTTCAACCAGAAGCTGCTGCTGCTCAATAAGGATGGTCTCTACAAGAGCACGAATGGAGGTCAAACACTAACCGCTTTGTAACATGATTGTTATAAATGACTACACGCAGCGCAAGCCGGAAGGGGAGGTGCAGGGCATCCTCTCCTTCGCGGCGCAGTATCTCGGTATCAGCGAGGCAACCATCTCCGTGATACACCGGGACGAGCTTCTGGAGAAGTTCTCATCCGGCGGCGTTCAGTATGACGCGGCGACATTCCCGACGAGCCTGCCTCACGGCTACAACTGCTACATCCGGCGATGGCTCGGCAGATGCACGCTCCGCGTCGTTCTCTGTCATGAATGCGTACACATAAAGCAGCAGGAGGCCGGGGAGCTAAAAGTGGATTTGAGCACCGGGAAATGCACATGGAAGGGCAAGGAGTATAGCAAGGACTATCCGTATAATTTACGCCCGTGGGAGCAGGAGGCTTTCCGTCTCCAGAACGAGATTCTGCGGGCCTACAAGATGTCGCTCAAAAAATTTTAGCCATGAAGCGTGCTTATAAGGCACTTAATGAGTACCTTTGTAGAATAAAGCTGAAACAATATGGAAGAATACCAAGCAATCCAACAAGCCGGGGCCGGGTTCTGGGACATGCTCCCCGCTATCATCACCGCAATCGGGACAATCCTGATGGGGTGGTTCGGGTACAACCAGTACACGAAGAACAAGATGACCGACCAGAAGATTGAACAATGGAAGAAGGAAGAGAAGGAGAAGAGCGCGAAGCGCAGCGAAGACCTCGCCAAGATATACGGCGAGCTTTGGCAACTGCTCCACGGGCTTTCTGCAGACCGCGTCTATATCCTCCAGCCTCACCCGCTTTCAAGCAACCTCTATTTGAGCATCTCTCTGGAGGTGAAGGAGAACGGTATCTCTCCCATGAAGCACAACATCCGGCGCATGCTCATCTCCGACATCCCGGCGTTTGCCGCCGACCTTGCGAGCCGTGATTTTATGTACTACAAGGATGTCTCGTCCGAAATCAAGGACGACAAGATGCGCAGTATCTTCCTGACGAACGGGACTGATATGGTCGTCATACGCAAACTCTCCGATGAGAAGTATGATTGGATAGGCTCTATCATCGTGGAGCACGCCCGGCCCGTGGACACCCCGCCGATGGTATATCGTACCCTGATGGCATCCGCCGCCGACAACATCCGCTTCATCCTTCCTGAATATAAGTAAGCCATGATTGTTCTACTTGACAACGGACACGGGGTAAACACGGCAGGAAAGCGCAGCCCCGACGGGAGGCTCCGGGAGTGGAGCTACGCCCGTGAAATCACCAAGCGCATCGAAGCCAAGCTCATCAGCATGGGTATCGAGGTCGTGCGTATCGTCCCGGAAGACCGGGACATCCCTCTGAACTCCGGCACGGACAACCGCGTCCGCCGGGTGAATGACATCTGCAAGCAGCGCGGCAGCCGTAACTGCCTGCTCGTCTCCGTGCATTGCAACGCAGCCGGGAACAAGGGCCAATGGATGACGGCGCGGGGCTGGAGCGTCTTTGTGGCGCAGAACGCCAGCGCGAACTCCAAGAAGCTCGCTGACCTGCTCTTTGACGAGGCAAAGAAGAAGGGCCTGAAAATGCGCCAGCCGATGCCGACGCAGAAGTTCTGGGTCAAGAGCCTTGCCATGTGCCGGGAAACCAACTGCCCGGCGGTGCTCACCGAGAACCTCTTTCAGGACAACCTCGCCGATGTGGAGTTCCTCCTGACGGAAGCCGGGAAGGAGACCATCGCGGAGCTCCATGTGGAAGGTATCATGAAATATATCTTCCTGACGGCATGAAGAGACGAATGATAGCCCGGCTTTGGCCGCTCATTTGCCTTCTCGCGGCTTTTTGCCTGCTCTCCGGGTGCGGAATATGCGGGCATGTCTCCGGCACGGAAACGAGCCAGCGAGAGAGCGTTCATGTCATAGAGCATACGCAGTTTATCCCCGTGCTCACCAGCATCGACATCCCGGAAATCAAGGAAAGCGTCCGCGTCAAGGATAGCACATCCTTTCTGGAGAATAGGTTCGCCGAGAGTACGGCCCGGATATTCTCCGACGGTACGCTATATCACGACCTACGCACCAAGCCGCAGACCATCCAGCAGGAGCAGGAGGTCAAGGTAGAGTACCGGGATAGCATCGTCTTCAAGGAACGGGAGGTGAAAGTCACCGTGGAGAAGAAGGTCGAGAAGCCGCTGAACGGATGGCAGAAGTTCCGGCTCCGGGGCTTCTGGGTGCTGCTCGCCGCTCTCGCTTTCGCATACCGCAAGCAGATAGTGTGGCTCGTCAAGAAAATCATCATGCTATTTGCATAATTCAATCCTGATTGCTACCTTTGCACCAAACTGATAATTCATCCTTACCAGTTGCGTTGAACGAGCCTCTCGGAAGTCACGAACCGGGGGGCTTTTCTTTGTTTTTGTTACTATTTTGTTACCCGTGGATATTTCCGGGCCGTATTGCCTACTGATTATCAGCGTTATAGCGCGATTTCGTCATATTCTGCCATGTAATACGAAGCCGCCTAACAAGCACTCCGGGCTTTGACAACGGGCCGACATTGGGCCGACATGAAACCAGCAGAGAGCCAGCTCTGGAGGCGTTGTAGGGCATATCTTGAAATTTGTCGTTCCCATGTTATTGAATTGTCAATCTTTTGCCGTAACTTTGTTACCCGTTTGTTACTCAAAATAGACGGGGAAAGTTCAACGCAAAGATAGTAATGGCAACCATCAAAAACAAGAAGGAGCCCGTCCGTATCAGGCAGAAGAAACTCGCCAACGGGAACATCAGTCTCTATCTGGACATCTATGTCAGCGGGAAGCGGCACTATGAATTCCTGAAAATGTACCTCATACCGGAGAAAAACAAGGAGGACCGGGACAAGAACCGGGAGACGCTCCGGCTTGCCGATGCCGTGAAGTCCCTCCGCGTAGTGGACATCCAGAACGGGCGGTACGGCTTCAACGCGCAGTTCAAGCTGGAGACGAAGCTCATTGATTGGTACGACAAGGTCACGGAGATGAAGGATAAGAAGGATAGTCACCGCAACCGCCAGAATTGGGAGAGCGCACGGCGATACATCACCCTCTTCTTCGATAAGGACACGACCTTCGCCGATATAGATGAGAAGATGTGCATGGATTACCGAGAGTTCATCCAGAAGAAGGCGAAGTCCAAGAAGGGAGAATACCTATCCATCAACTCGCAGCACAACTATTTCTGCAAGTTCAAGGTCTGCTTGGCGGAAGCGTATAGGAACCATATCATCCCGACAAACCCGTGTCAGTTCGTGAACCCGCCGAAGGGAGAGAACCCGGAGCGGTCCTACCTCACGCTGGATGAAGTGCGCAGGCTCGCAAAGACCGAGTGCTCGCACCCGAAGATAAAGACGGCCTTCCTCTTCTCATGCCTGACCGGGCTACGCTGGAGCGATATTCAGAAGATGACATGGAGCGAGGTTCAGGAGTTCGACGGCGGGACGCGCATCGTATTCAAGCAGAAGAAGACTAAGCAGCAGGAATATCTGGACATCGCGTCGCAGGCGGCGGAGCTCATGGGAGAACGCCGGGCCGGGGACGAGAAGGTCTTCCCGGACCTACTATATTCCACATGGGCCCTCAAAATCCTATCAGGATGGGCGGAGCAGGCGGGCATCACCAAGCATGTCTCCTTCCACACCGGGCGGCATACCTTCGCCGTGATGATGCTCAACCTCGGTACGGACATCTATACGGTCCAGAAGCTCCTCGGCCATCTGGACATCAAGACCACGCAGATATACGCCAAGCTGCTCGACAAGACCAAGCAGGACGCAGTCGCCAAAATACCTGATTTGTTATAGCACTTGTTATATCATTTGTTATAACACGGTTTTAGCAGTTCAATATCATTGGCCCTTTGAAGCCGAAATTTTGTTATAACAAAACCGATATACAAAAAGTGTGGCCAGATTGATTATCAGTGATTTAGCGTTTTTGGGTTCGATGATTTTGTTATAGCGTTTGTTATAGCGTTTGATATAACACGCCTCCTATATATAGTGTTTATTATATCCTTTATTGTAGATATATAGTTTGAGGAAAGGGGTTATAGGGGAAAGGGGCGCATCACGCCTCCTTCCCCTTTTTGAACATCTGGCCCTTTCCGAAGAGGAGCCACTCTGCAGAAACCTTATAATCGCGTATCATAGGCAGGAGCCATGCTACCTCGAAATATCCCCGTCCGGGGTCGGTCTTCTGCGCGTAGAAGTGCCGCTTGTCTATGTCGTGCAGGCGGCAGTATGTCTGGAGGCCCCGGATGGTCTTGTTCTCTATGAGTGCATCCACGGCGGCGAAGAAACGCTCCATCACGGCAACGCTCTCTTCCTTATATACCCTACGCCTGCTCATAATCGAAAAGGTCGCATTTAAGCCATAGAAGCGTATCTCGCAGCCCGGAGAGTTCCCCGGCGGGCTCGCGGTTCACTATACGGCGGTCCGTCTCAAATTCCAGCCGGGAGATAGCATCGCTGACCTGCTCCATGTCTATCTCTCCCGTTGCGATGTAGTCGGATAGTGCCGACTTCAATATGTCGATGACAAGATTGTAATACTGCTCCATATCATTTCCGTATTTGAAGGCCATACTTCGCGGCGACTTTCTGGAGATACGGCAGGATGTCACCCATCCTCGCGTGCGTCTCTTTCTGGTATAGTATAGCAGCATCCCCGGACTTCCCGGCCCGGATGAGGTCTGCTATCCGTGTTTCAAGCTCATCGGCCCCGCCGCCTACCTTCTCAATGAAGGCGGTCCCGGCCTTGAAGCGGTTCCCGCATTTTAGGCAGACAAGCATTTCCTCCGATGCCCCGGTGTTCCCGGCGAGCAGGCCGTATGGACCGAATATCAGGGCTCCGGCGATGGCCCGGCCCGTGGAGAATCCCCGGCGTTCAGGCTGGAGCTCCCGTGAGTGACACGACGGGCAGCAGAGGTATTCATCCTTCCCCGTCTCTTCCGGGGCGGTTGCAGGGGTGATAGGGCATCCGCAATGCGGACACGCGGCGGCCTTGTCGCTCATCATTCCGCCGCATTCTGGACATTGTATCAGCATGTCATTTGTTCTTTATGATTTCCAAAAGCGTGTCGATTTGTTCGTCTTTCTTCTCCAGAAGGGAGATGAAGCGTTCAGAGATTGTCGCAACGGTATTATTGTCCCCGGCGACGGCTATGCTGCCGTTGTCGGCAGATTGCGTCACGGCGTGCTCACCGTAAAACCAACCAATTGGCTTGTCGAGCGCACGCGCCAAGTCTTCGATAAGTCCGCTCCTGACATCCTTTGCTCCCAGCACGGAGTGAAGGTTCTGGTCCGTGGCGTAACCCATCTTTTGCGCTAATGCAGAGAAGTTTACACCCTCCGCCCGCAATTTTTCTTTGAGGTCTTTTCCGTTCATAATCAATGCTTTAGTTGTTCGACCAACAATTTTATTGAAAAAAATCAGTAAATTTGTTTGGATTAGTGAATCATTTGGCTTACCTTTGCAAAAGCAAATGAAAGTTATTGCAGCATTTAACATTTCTTTGCGGACAAAGTTAATAATTAGTGCTTGATAGGCAAGCGGTAAAACGACAGAAAAATGACAAATTTAACTTTCAGGGAGTTGTATGAGCGCGAGCTTCATAAGCCCACCCCGGCTGCTGATTTCGTGGCGAGGGTTGCAGCAGCGACCAAGCGTCAGCAGAACACCGTGCGGATGTGGCTTTCTGGAAGGCAGAAGCCGGACGACCTTGCCCGCAGCATCATCGCAGAGCTTCTCGGAGCCGACCCTGACGGCTTGTTCCCGGAGGAGCAGCAACATGTCTAACCCTAAAAATCAACGCAACATGGAAGAAAGGATTATCAACAACATCGCAGCCTACATCTGGCTCGGTCTCACTTTCCTCTGCCTCGGAGGAGTAATCTTCGCGGGTGCATATTGGCACATCTGGACGGCTCTTTTGAGTTTCGTCATGTACCGCGCTATGTACACACCAAAGCCCAAGAATAACAAGAAATAATATGGAAACCAGCATCGAACAAAGGCTTGCCAACATCGAAAGGCTCCTTCTCACATCATCCAAGACGGTCTTTGATATGGATGAGACCGCGCAGTTCCTCGGCATATCCAAGGATAGGCTCTACCACCTCACGCAGGAGAAGCGCATCCCGTACTACAAGCAGGGAAACGCCAACTACTTCAAGAAGGATGAGCTCGAACGCTGGATGACCGAGACGAAGGTCCCTACGGCGAAGGAGGTCCGTTCGGCTGCCATATCGCACATCACTACACAATCATAATCTTTCAACGCACATGGATAAGCGAATTATCATCAAGACCCTTGACCTTCTGAACTTCAAGGGCATCAACCAGAGAATCGTGACCTTCAACGGGGACATCACCAATATCCTCGGAAGGAACGGCTCCGGGAAGACTACCATCTTCGATGCGTTCACCTATGTCCTCTTCGGAAAGGATAGCCGTGACCGCAAGGACTTCAACATCAAGACGCTGGATAAGAACAACCAGCCCATCCCGGACATCCCGCATGAGGTGACATGCGTTCTGGATGTGGCCGGGGAGGAAATCGAGCTCCGCCGTGGCTACTATGAGAAGTGGACCACCAAGCGCGGTTCCGCGCAGAAGGAGTTCACCGGGCATGAGGAGAAGCGTTTCTACAACGGCGTTCCCTGCTCCGTGAAGGAGTTTGCGGAGAAGATAGCCGCCATCTGCGACGAGACGGTCTTCAAGTTCATCACATCTCCGTCGTATTTCACGGCGCAGAAGACGGATGTCCAGCGTACCATGCTCTTCCGTATGGCCGGGGAGGTCTCCGATGCGGAGATAGCCCGTGGCAACGCGGAGTTCGAGGAACTGCTCTCACACCTGACCGGGAAGACGCTGGATGAGTACAAGCGCGAGATTCAGGCGAAGAAACGCCGCATTAAGCAGGAAGTCGAGAGCATCCCGGCCCGCATTGATGAGCGCAAGCGTGACGCAGCGCAGCCGGAGGATTGGGAGGCTCTGGAGGCGGAACTGAAAGCCAAGAAGGAGCAGCTTGCGGATGTGGAGAAGCAGCTCTCCGACATCGCCGCCGCAGCCGAGGCGCAGGGCGCAGCCCGGAAGGACATGTACCGCAAGCTCACGGACATCACTTCCAGGAAGGAGGCCCGCCGTTATGACATCACGAAGGAACTGATGAAGGAGTACAATGATTCCGTCGCGGAGCGTGACCGCATCAACGGGGACATCCGCCGGAAGAAGGAGGAGCTCGCCCGCAATGAGGAGCTCCAGAAGGACACCGAGAAGCAACTCCAGAAGCAGCAGGAACTCCGTGAGGCTCTCCTTGCCGAGTACCGTGGTATCAATGCCGAGACGCTGAATATCTCCGAAGAGAACTTCACATGCCCGACATGCGGTCGCAAGTATGAGCCGGACGAGATAGAGGCCCGGCAGCAGGAAATCTCCGAGAAGTTCCAGCGCAATAAGGCGGAACGCCTCGCCAAGAACAAGGAGCACGGGCTCCGCGTGAAGGCCGAGATTGGCCGTTTGCAGGGCGTTCTGGAGAGTTTGAAGGCCGCAGCCGTCTCTCTGGACGACGAGATAGAGAAAATGTCTGAAAATCCCGTTTTTGGCCGCCAGCTCCAGAAGCCGGAAGTGGACGGCGTGGTAGAGCATGATAAGCAGTATATAGAGCTCTGCAATCAGGAGACCGACCTTCGCAATCAGTTGGAGCAGGAGCCTGATGCCGGGCAGGACAACGCCGAGTTACGGCAGGCCAAGCAGGTCTTCGCCGACAATATCTCCGAGTTGAAGGTGCGCCTTTCCAAGCGCGATGCCATCGCCCAGAACAACGCCCGCATCGCGGAATTGGAGACCATGCTCCAGCAGCAGTCAGCCGAGCTCGCGGAGCTTGAAGGCATAGAGTTCACGATGGCGCAGTTCTCCAAGGCGAAGGTAAATGCCGTGGAAGACCGTATCAACGCCATGTTCCAGACCGTGCGCTTCAAGATGTTCGAGCAGCAGATTAACGGCGGGGAGGTAGAGACTTGCGAGGCAACCGTGGACGGCGTGCCGTTCAGCGACCTGAATAACGCCGCCAAAATCAACGCCGGGCTTGACATCATCAACGCCATTTGTCGGAGTGAAGGCGTGTATGCGCCCATCTTCATCGACAACGCAGAGAGCGTGAACGAACTGCTCCCGACGCAGTCCCAGATGGTACGCCTCATTGTGACCGAGGACGAAGAACTCGTCATAGAGTAACCCATATTTCATTAACATTTAATCATTCAACGCAATGGAAGAACAAGTACAAGAGGTCCAGCAGGACCAGAAGACCCGCAGCGAGTATTCGAAGCGCGTGGAAGAGCTCACCCGCGAGCTCATGGAACTCACCGCCCAGCAGAAGGGTAACGGCGAATGTGGCCTGATTGTCATCATGGTAAACGAGCCGGAGGAGAGCGAGAAGTCAGAGGAAATCGTCAGCATCACCGGGAGCAGATATGCGCTCGTCAAGGGCATCTGCAACTTCGCCCGGCGTAAGGAGACAAAGCACCTCTTCTCTGATGCCGTGGAAGTGATGACGATGGCATCCCTCAAAAAGTTGATGGGGGGGGCAGATAATTAACACTCTTTCAATTAGTTAGCATTATGGCAAACGAAATCCAGAAAAAGCAGGAAACCGGGCTGACCGTCCTGAAACGGATGCTTGACGCTGATAGCGTCCAGAAGCAGTTCCAGAATGCCTTGAAGGAGAACAAGGACACCTTCATCGCCTCCATCATCGACCTCTACAACTCCGACAATCAGTTGCAGGCATGCAACCCGAAGCAGGTTATCAGCGAGGCCCTCAAAGCCGCCGTGCTGCACCTGCCTATCAACCGGGCTCTCGGCTTCGCGTACATCGTCGTGTACAACAATAGCGTCAAGCAGCCGGACGGCACATGGGTCAAGGTTCCCACGCCGACATTCGTGCCGGGCTACAAGGGCTACATCCAGCTTGCGATGCGCACGGGTCAGTATGCCACCCTCAATGCGGATGTCGTGTATGAGGGCGAACTGAAAGTCACGGACAAGCTCACCGGGGCCATCTACCTTTGCGGGGAGAAGACCTCAGACAAGGTCATCGGCTACTTCTGCCACTTCCGTCTGCTGAACGGGTTCCAGAAGACGCTCTACATGTCCGTGCATGACATGGCCGCCTACGCCAAGCGTTATTCTCCTTCCGTGAAGAAGGACACGACCATCGAGGCTCTGGAGAAGCTCGCGCAGAGCAAGACCGTCTCCAAGCAGGTAGGATGGGAAGGCAACTTCAACGACATGGCTATCAAGACGGTCATCCGCCGACTGCTCTCCAAGTACGGCTACCTATCCGTTGAGATGCAGAATGTCCTCTCCGACGACATCAACTCTGAAAGCAACCGGGACGGCCTGCTCGCCGAGCATGCCAACACCAAGACGATTGTTCTGGAGCCCGGCAGCTATGAGAATGTAGATTCGCAGCCCGCAGAGGCGGCAGCCGCTGATTCAGCATCAGCCCCGGCCCCTGACGGAGACAATGAACCCTATTGATAAGCAATCAGAAAGGATTGAGGCCATGAAACTGACGGTAATAGGTAGCAATAGCTTCGGTAACTGCTATGTCCTGCAGAACGCAAATGAGGCCCTTTTGATAGAGGCCGGGTGCAAGATGCAGGATGTGAAGAAGGCCCTCGGATGGAAACTCCAGAAGGTCGCCGGGGCTATTGTCACCCATTGCCACAACGACCACGCAGCCCACATCAAGGACTACATGCGTAACGGCATCCGCGTTCTGGCCCTGCCGCATGTCTTCGAGGAGAAAGGGATAGACACCCTTGCGTTCAGAAAGGACATCAGGGCCGGACACGGCTACCGCATCGGCGGGTTCGGTGTGTTCGCGTTTGATGTCTGCCATGATGTGCCGTGCGTCGGCTACATCATCGACCACGCTGACATGGGCCGGATGCTCTTCGTCACCGATACGATGATGCTGGAGTACACCGTCCCCGGATTGAACCATGTGCTTCTGGAGGCCAACTATGCGGATGACATTCTGGAGCGCAATATCGAGGATGGCCGCGTGCCTTCCACGATGCGCCGCCGCCTGATGGATTCGCACATGGAGCTGGAGACCACGAAGCGGATTCTCCGGGCCAATGACCTCTCCGCCGTGAACGAAGTCGTCCTCATCCATATCTCCGATGGGAACGCGGATGAGGAACGATTCGTCCGGGAGTGTGCCGCCGCCTCCGGGAAGCCCGTGTACGCTGCGAGGGCCGGGATGGAACTTGACCTTTCAAAACTCCCATACTGACATGCTTAACGGATTCGAGAAAGAGACGGCCCCGCTCACGGATTATGAGCGTGATGTGCTTCTCCCGGTGCTGATTCGCGGCCTTGCCGCCAAGTACGGCCCCGGCGCAGCAGTCAAGAACGCCGTTATCTGCGAGAAGCTCCGGGCGAAGGGCTACGACATCAGCGAGGCCCGCGTCCGCAAGATAGTGAACCACATCCGCGTCACAAGTGCCGTCCCTTGCCTGATGGCTACCTCACGCGGTTACTACATCTCTCTTGACCCGGAAGAGTTGAAGGGCTACATAGGCAGCCTTCTCGGACGGGAGCAGGCCATCCGGCAGGTACGGGAGGCTCTGGAGGAACAACTGCAACAACTGATTGCGAGGTAGGACTATGACGGTGCAGGTTATCAAGCGTCTCGGCCTCTTTGATTTGAAGCTCATTTACGGCTTCTTCCGGGCCGCCAAGGACGGGCAGTATTCCGTCACTATGGAGCGTGTGCGCAAACGCAATACGCAGGACCAGAAGGGCTATCTATGGGGGTGCGTCTATCCGCTGGTACTTGATGCCCTGCTGGATGCCGGATGGGATTGCTTCACCGATGTGAACCAAGTCCACGCCTTCTGCCTCAATAAGTTCACAAGCCAACAAGCCGTGAACTACCACACCGGGGAGGTTATTGAGCTCCCTCAATCCACCGCCGTCATGGACACCGTCCAGATGTCCACCTACACGGACAAGATTCGTGATTGGGCGCGTGAATACCTCAATACGGAGATTCCAGACCCGGATAAGAACTGGAATAAATGATTAACATTCAACGCATTATGAAAAAGGATTTAGATATGCAGCGCGTCATCAGGGAATATGACGCAGCTAATGAAGAAACGAAAAAGGTTCTGGAGGGCATCTTCGGGAAGGAGACCTTCCAGCGCAAGATAACTGACCGGGTGAAGACATATCAGGACGCATGCGAGGTGCTCGGCATCGAGCCCGTGCTGGACGGCCCGGTCTCTATGTCATGGCCGGGCATCGCCGGGCAGCAGGAGGAAGCCACCGTGGAGCTCCCGCGCAATGTGAAGGCTATGCTCAAACTTGAAGTCATCTGCGAGGCCCTGAATGAGGGCTGGAAGCCGTGCTTCGACGGTAACACTTGGCACTATTGGCCGTGGTTCTGGCTCTACACGCCGGAAGAGGTCGCCCGGATGACCGAGGATGAGAAGAAGGAGCGCAACCTCCGGCCTATCAAAAGCGGTGTGTCTTTCGGCGGCGGTGCGAACGGCGGCGCGCATTGCGGCTTTGCGTTTGCGGGCTCGTACGGCGCTCCCTCGAACGCGGCTGCGAACGTCGGTTCTCGGCTTTGCTTGAAATCGGAAGAGCTGGCCGTGTATTGCGGAAAGCAGTTCATTGACCTCTGGATGGAATTCAGGCTTGCATAGTTTAGGGTCATGGCATCTTTGAGAAACTCCCCGTACCTCCCGCTTTATGTGGATGCGTTCGTCAGCGACGAGAAGCTGAACGAGTGCTCCGCGTCGGCGTGCGGGGTTTACATCAGGATTCTCTGCCTCATGCACAAGTCGGAGGACTACGGGCGGATAGCCCTGCTCACGCGGGCTCCCGGCCCGGAGGACCTCATCGCATCCTTCGCGGACAAGCTCTCCCGGCACATGCCGTTCCAATGGCAGGTCATCTATGACGCGCTCGCGGAACTGCTCGCCGCCGGGGTGCTATACATCGACGAGGAAGGCCCGGCCCTATGCCAAAAACGCATGATTAGGGACGCTCGCATCTCCGAGCAAAGGTCCACAAGCGGAAGGCTGGGAATGGCCCGCAGATACGCCGGGAACGGCCAAGGACGGGATTCTGGAGCGCAGACGGGAACTCTCTTCGAGGCCCCGGCCCCGGAACCCGCGCCGGAAGCCCCAGCAAGTCCCGCGAAGGCCAAGCCCGTGAAGGTAAAGTATGCGGATGATGTGCGCATGCAGGAGAAGGAATATCAGAAGCTTGTCGCCGACTACGGCGAGGAGCTCACGCATAAATTCATCGATAAGCTCAATAACTACAAGCTCGCCAACCACAAGCGGTACGCGGATGACTACCGCGCCATCCTCTCATGGGTTATCGAGCGTGTATTGAGGGACGAAAACAATCAGGGAGGCAACTATGGACCAAACAAAGACAATCGCGCAGGCGATAGGCATGCTCAACCAGCAGGCCCGCGTGACTACGACGAGACCATGTGACGACCTCTCGATTGAGGAGGTCTTCCAGCAGCATTGGAAGGTTCTCGGCTACTGCACGCAGGAGTGCCTGAAAAATCAGTTCAGGAAGTTCGTCGTGGATGATGATAACCGCGACATCCTCCGCTTCCTGCTCTACTACTTCAACGGCTGCCAAAAGGCGGAGGAGGTCTTCCCCGATAAGGGCTACAAGTGCCACAAGAACCTCCTGCTTTGCGGCGAGGTCGGAGTTGGAAAGACGCTCATCATGCAGGTCTTCCAGAAGTATCTGGAGGTCACGGGCAACCCCCGCGCCTTCAAGAACCTCTCCGTCACGCAGATGATAAACTACTACAAGCTCCACAACCACATTGACCGCTACACATTCAACGAGGACGGCTCCCGGAAGTTCGAGGGCGACCCGTTCAATATCTGCCTCAATGACATCGGCCTGCAGACGCATCAGTATTTCGGTACTGACACGAAGGTCATGGTTTGCGAGTTCCTCTATGCGCGGAACGACATCTGGCAGCAGCAGGGCAAGTTCGCGCACATCACGACGAACCTCACGCCGAAGGAATTGAAGGCGTACTTCGATGACGGCTATGGCCGGATAGTCGATAGGTTCAAGTCCTACAACATCATCCATCTAACCGGGAAATCAAGGAGATAACACACTATGAGAATGCGTAAGCACAACTACGGCGAGATATACAACTACGCCAAGCAGTACGGCAGGGAGAAGACCATGAAGACCTACGGGGTTTCCGCGCCCGTGCTCTCATGCGTCATCGCCACCGGGGACGACCTGCTCGCCACCATGAAACGCAGTTCTACCCCCCCCCTACCGGGGAAAACCATCGACAAGTACACGCCACGGGAGCTCATGGAGGAGCTTGCCAAGCGCGGTTACGCGGGTAAGCTGACTTACACGCAGACAATAGACATCCGTAACTTTTAATACCATCGTGATATGGAAAACACCAAACCCACAAAGAATGAAGCCGTCAGCTTCGACAAGATACTCTTCGCAATAGTGGACATCGGCGGCCAGGGCTATCAGGTCATCATGTCCGGGCAGCACGGCGAGAAGGACCTCATGGCAAACATCGGGGCGCACCTCGCGCTTGTCGCCATGCAGCACCACCCGTTCGAGATAGTGCTCCGTACCGTAGTCAAGGCTCTGGACAATGAGCGCGAAGCTCTCCAGAAGGAGCTGGACCGCATGGACATCAACAAAGAAGTCAAGATAGGATGACACGCGAAGAACTCGACAAAATCCGGCAGCCGATGAACCCCGTTCTGGAGCGTCTCTACACGGAGCACTCGGAAGAGGATGAATACGGCTTCTACGCCACCGGGCTCTACAAGTTCAAGGGCAAGATGGTCTTCGTCAATCTGGAGAACGGCCTCTGGCATCTATCCGCATCGACGGACCACCCCATCGGCTACTATGAACTGAAAGAGATACGCTACGCCTTCCTCCCTAACCGCATCCACGCGGCGCAGATTTTCCCGCCACGGGAGGAGTTCGTCAATATCCACCAGAACTGCTATCACCTTTACGAAGTGCCTTATGATGACTGACACATCCATCACCCCGGTCCCCGGCCTTGCGGATGACTTCCGCTTCCATCTGGACATCATCCTGCAAGTGACGGGCATCACCGAGGAGGAGTTCTACTCCAGCAGGGGCTACCCGGCCCCGTACTACCGCGCCATCGTAGCCCGTTCCTTGCGCGAGAAGGGCTATTCTACGGCCTCTATCGGTTCCTGCATACATCGGGACCACTCCACCGTCATCCACGGCCTACGGAGCCTGAAAGACGCGCTTGACAACCCGACCTTCGGAACCATCAAGCGCATCTGGGACGAGTATCAGGCCCTGAAACTCACCATGACCGAGCAGGAAGGCCCGCAGCCCGCGAAGATTGAGGAGATGGCCCGGCAGTTCGTCGGGAACCATTGCCGCCGTCGCTGCCTCTCCTGCTACATCCCGGCGGACAACTGCCGCTACCGTCAGGATGAGCGCGTCTTCCTCGCCGGGGCCAAGGCGCAGCTTGACCTCCTGAAAAGCACCGTCCAGAAGCTCCGGGAGCTCACATCGCAATGCTCCCTGATTTGTGGCCGGGCGGACATGCAGGAAACCCTCGCCACCATCGAGGGCGAACTCTCCAACGCGGAATGACCTATGGATAGCAGGCAATTCTTTGAACTCGTCGAAGAGATGCGCACATGGCAGAAACGCTACTTTGACAAGCACACGCGGGGCAAGCAGTCCCTCGATGAGAGCCGCCGTCTGGAGAAGGCCGTGGATGCGGAGATAGCCCGCGTCAGGGCCATCATCGGCCCAAAGCCGCAGGCGCAGGAACCAAAATTATTCTAACACATTAAATATCACTACATTATGCAAAAAGAAAACGCAAACATGACCGCCGAGGACCTCATGGAGCAGGCCCGGTTCATCGAGAGCTTCGACCTTGCGATGAAGCAGATAGACAAGAACATCAGGGCGGAACGCCGCAAGCTCGGCGGCCCGGCCAAGCGCACGGCCTATGATGAAATCAAGGACGCGGGCAATTGGAACGCCGAATGGGTATCGGGGCAGTTCGTCCTGATAGTCGCCCGGCAGAGTGAGCTCTCGCAGCGTCTCCGCAGGTTCATCACCCGCGTCGGCTACGAAGCGAAGGTGCAGTATGACAAGAAATATAACAACGGGCAGGAGGCCGTCCAGAAATGAGTTTCCACGACGCAATCAAAGTCCCGTATTGGCAGCTTGAATACGCGGAAGCCTTCGGGCAGTCCTTCATCTGGCAGACCGAGCTCACCCGCAGCAAGGCGCACATGCGCTTCCGCTGCTTCATCATCAAGCATTTCAAACCCCGTGTCATCACGGATGTAAAAGTCACAAGGGTACTGATATGAGAAAGAGAGTAATCGTCATACTATCGAGCCGCTTCCCCGGCTACCATCCGAAGAAGGGGCAGGAGACGCATTTCAGGGACAACCTCATGACCCGGAAGATACACACCATCCGCGCAGGCTATGACCGATGGAAGCACAATCTGGACAAGGTCATGCAGGGAGAGTTCGCGCTCTCCGTCCGGGAATGGTCCGGCAGGCCGTATGATAGCCCGCAGCATGAGATAGTCGCCCTGAAAGAGAGCGTCGGGTATCAGCGCATATCGATGTCATACGACCCGCGCACCGGGGAACTGAAAGCCGTCATCGACGGCAAACCGTACACGGACATCAAGAAGCTGGCCGCCAATGACGGCCTCTCGCTGGAGGACTTCCGGGCGTTCATCTTCGGGGCCACGCGCACGGAGACCAAGCAGCTCTTCCAAGGCATCATCGTACATTTCACGGATTTTAGGTACTGACGGCTATGGAAATGACACATCAAGACGCAGTAAACCTCTGCTCGGCCTTTGAGCAAATGAATGAGAGCGTCAGGCAACTTACATGCACGCTGGACGAGGCTATCCGGGCCTTCGCCGAATTGGGCGCAGCCCTGAAAAAGGCCAATGAACCAGATACCCCGTAAGTACGAATATAATAGCTCATATAGTATATTATAATATATTATATATCAATCAATTATAAGCAATAGTACAATATGGCAGCAAGTTTGAACAAAGTCATGCTTATCGGCTATCTGGGTGACGAGCCGAAAGTGGAAAGGCTCAACACCGGGGCCATCAAAGCCACCCTCTCGCTCGCCACGACAAAAAAGGGCTACACCACGCAATCCGGCAGCGTCATCCCGGACCGCACGGAATGGCATGTCGTCATCTTCTGGGGAAGGCCCGCCGAAGTCTGCGAGCGTTTTCTCCACAAGGGCTCCAGCATCTATGTCGAGGGAGAGCTCCAGACGCGCTCATGGGATGACGCGGACGGCAAGAAGCATTGGAAGACGGAAATCGCCGGAATAGTGCTTCAATTGCTCGACCGCAGGCCGGATGATACATCGGGACGGCAGCAGGGGCAAAGTACCGCTCAAACGGCTGGGAATGCCTCTCACGGGCAAGCTGCGGCCCCGGCCCCGGCGGAACCAGCCTATGACCCCCTGACCGGGGAGGTCCGGGACAAAGAAGATGACCTTCCGTTCTGACGGCCATGCGACACATCGAATCCAGAATCCAGCAGGAATGTGTGCGATGGTTCCGTCTCCAATACGCACGGATATGGAACCTTCTCTTCGCGGTCCCTAACGGCGGAGCCCGCTCGAAGATTGAGGCTTCCATACTCAAAGCGGAAGGCACGACAAAGGGCGTTTCCGACCTCATACTGCTATGTCCCAACGGCGCATATCACGGCCTCTGCATCGAAATGAAGACCGGGGAGAAGAAATCCAAGCAGTCCCCGGAGCAAATAGAGTGGATGCTGGCCGTCAGGAATGTCGGCTACAAGTATGTCGTATGCCGCAGTTTCGACGACTTCAAGGCCGCAATAACCGAGTATATGGGACAATGATATATTTTTTTGGCAGAAAGCGTGCTTGATAAACACGCTTTTTGCTATCTTTGCAGGTAACAAACATTTCTAACATCCAAAAACTATGCAAGTTTTATCTCAATTCACCGGGTTGCTTCTCATCGCAATCTACTTCGCGGCGATGATTGGCATCGTGCTGCTGCTCCGCAAGCGTCAGCAGACAAAGGCGGAATATCTGGCCGCCGGACACATGGCTCCTTGGATAGCTACGGCTTTCTCTATGGCCGCCACATGGGTCTGGGCTCCCTCGATGTTCACCGCCGCAGAAGAGGCTTACAAGCATGGCTTCGCCGGGGTATTCTGGTTCGTCGTGCCGAATGTCCTCACGCTCATCCTCTTCGCGTTCTATGCGAACAAGATGCGCTCGCTCCGTCCCAATGGCTGGACCTTCTCCGACTACATCAGGGAGAAATACTCCAAGAGGACGCACACGGCGTATCTTGTAGAGAGCTTCGGTCTGCAGATTTGCTCTATGGCCGTGCAGCTTCTCGCGGGCGCGACCATCTTCCACAAGATTACGGGCCTTCCATTCTTCTGGACCACGGTCATCCTCGCAGTCGTACCTCTGGCCTATACCTTCTTCACGGGCATCCGCAGTTCCATCGCTACGGACTTCGTCAAGATGGGCTTCATCGTCGTGGTATTGCTGCTCGGCCTGCCTATCATGCTGAACAACACCCCGGCACATTGCCTCTTTGACGGCCTCGGCGGTATCACGGGTGACTATCGCAGCCTCGGCGGAAGCACGGGCTGGAACCTCTTCCTTACCTTCGGTCTGCCTACCACCATCGGCCTGCTATCCGGCACTTTCGGGGACCAGATGTTCTGGCAGCGCACCTTCGCAGTACGCCCGGACAAGGTCAAGCAGACCATGATTGCAGCCGCCTTCATCTTCGCCGTCGTGCCTATCAGCCTCTCGCTCTTCGGCTTCTTCGTGGCTGGCTCCGGCATCGAGGTCGCAGACACGCAGCTCACCAATGTGACCGCCGTATTGAACTTCACCCCGCGCTGGTTCCTCTATCTCTTCTTCCTGCTCATCCTCTCCGGCCTTATCTCTACCGTGGATAGCATCCTCTGCGCCGTCTCCAGCGTCGCAGGCCATGATGTGATGGAACGCATCAAGAGCAGCAAGGGCTTCCCGATGTTCATTGAATCCGCCTTCGGCAAATGGCTCTTCGGCGGCGAGCTCCGTCTGGCCCGCCTGACTATGGTCGCCACCCTGATTCTCGCCATCGCCATCGCCAATATCCCCGGCATCACGATAACCTATCTCTTCCTGCTTTACGGCACGCTTCGCTCCAGCGTAATGCTCCCGACCATCTTCGCCATCAAGGGCTACAAGATGTCAGAAAAGGGCCTCTTCTGGGGCATTGTCGCATCGCTGGCAATCGGCCTCCCGGTCTTTGCCATCGGCAAGCTCGGCGGTAACGCAGCCATCATAGTGACGGGCTCCCTGCTCACCATCCTGCTCTCCGGCATCATGTCCCGGACCATCGATAGAGAGCACGCCATCGCCACACACGAATAAAACCCTAACCCCGGAGCCCGTGCCGCATCCGCGATGCGGGCTCCATAACCAACACATCACACACATCATGAAAAAGTTTCTCTTCGCTGCCTTCGCAGCAATCAGCCTCATCCTCTGCATGTCCGCATGCGACAAGGTCAAGCCGGAATTCAAGTTCGACCTCTCCCTGACGGGCGATGTCTCGAACGCTCCCACCGCCATCATGGGTAACTTCGATGTCACGGTCTGCAATGACGCAGTCGTGTTCATGGATGTCAAGACCAGCAACGCCCCCGTCAAATCCATTCTGGAGCAGGAGGGCCTCAAAGCCAATAGCTGGCTGGACGAGTATATCGAGAAGAATGTCATCAGCTACTTCACCGAGCCAACCGTCTATGATGTGCTTGTCAAGGGCTATGTCAAGGAAAGCACCACGGGCCTAATCTTCTCCGTGGACAAGCGTTTCACCAACAAATCCGAATAACGCCATGAAAAAGTTTCTCACTATGGGCCTGCTGGCCCTCACCTTCCTTCTCGCTGGCCTGAATGCCAACGCGCAGGTCTATGACGGCATCACGCAGCCTACCACCTATCGCGTATGGGCGAGCCTCTCGCAGCCTACCGACGGCGGGGCCGCCTCCTTCTCCTTCTTCACGGGCTACAAGTATGATGTCGCCAAGTGGTTCTCCGTGACCGGGGTCGCCAACTACAATGTCACCGGGCAGGCTTTCTCGCCCGCCGTATGGCTGAACTTCAATGTCGGCGGCGTGTTCTATGTCCTCTCACGGAACATCTGGGACATCAAGTCCGGCAAGTTCAAGGAGACGCTTTCCGCTACCGTCAAGCTCCCGGCTGGCTTTATGATTGATGCCACATGGGACAATATGTTCAACGGAGATAAGTTTCTGGACGGAGACCGTCTGCAGGCCGTCGCAGGATGGGGCTGCAAATGGGTCATCTTCAACGCGGGCTACTCCATGCGTGCAAAGCCCGGCTTCATCGCCAATGTGCGCTTCAAGCTGACACCCGCGTACTGGCTCCAATTCAAGTATGACGGCGGCATCAACGCCGTAGCAGTCAATATGGCCTATCACTTCTAATCATGAAGTCCATCATAGGCAAAAAGCAATCCGCCGATAACGCATTGTTCGTGAGGGCATGGCAGTCCATCGAGGAGCTTGTCTCCAGAGATGAGGCTGCCGCCCTCGTTGAAAAGACCGTGGCGAAAATCAAGGCGGAAACGGCTGGAAAACGGGCCGGATATGCATGGTCCGGGGGCAAGGATAGCCTCGCCCTGCAATATGTCTGCGAGCAGGCAGGAGTGACGGATTGCGTCCTCGGCATAGCCCGTGAGCTGGAGTACCCGGCCTTCCTGAAATGGGTTCAGGAGAACAAGCCCGCCGGGCTCCGTATCTGGAACAACGACAAGCTCACGCTCGGCTGGCTCGCCAACCACCCGGAGATGCTCTTCCCGCAGAAGAGCTCGCAGGCGGCGCGATGGTTCTCCATCATCCAGCACCGGGCGCAGGCGTGGTTCTTCCGGGAGCTCGACCTCGATGTCATCATCCTCGGACGGCGCACGCAGGACGGCAATCACACCGGGCCGGGAGGCATCTATACCGACGGCAAGGGCGTGACCCGTTTCAGCCCCATCATGGATTGGAAGCACGAAGAAGTGCTGGCCGTAATCCACTACTTCATGGGAGGGAGCCTCCCGCCAATCTACGATTGGGAAAACGGCTTCGTCGTAGGCACGGGAGTATTCCCGGCCCGCCAATACTGCAAGTCCGCCCGCGAGGGTTGGGAGCAGGTCTATCGCATCGACCCTTCCGTGGTGGAAGCCGCATCGGTGCATATCGCTTCCGCAAGGGAGTATCTAACAAGCGTAAAGTATGGCAAAAAGTAAAGTCACAAAAACAATGAAGGTCGTGCCTCTTTCTTCCCTGAAAGAGTACGCCGACAACCCTAATAACCACCCGCAGGAGCAGGTCAAGGCCATAGCGAAGTCCATCGAGACCTACGGCCAATACTATCCTATCGTCGTGGACGAGAACATGAACATCCTCTGCGGTCACGGCAAGAAGCTCGCGCTGGAGATGCGCGGCGACACCACCGGGGAGGTCGTCATCCTGACGGGCCTGACGGAGAAGCAGAAGAAGAAGCTCGTCATCGAGGACAACAAGATTCAGTCCATGTCCTATGTGAACTTCTCCGCCGTGGAGAAGATTATCAAGGAAATCGGGGACACGGACATCATCGGCTTCTCTACGGACTATCTGGAGGCCATCATCAAGGAGAATGTCCGGGACAATCTGGGGGTGGACCTCGGAGCCCCGGCGCAGAAGCCCGCAAGTGAGGAGGCGCAGGTCGCAGCCATCCCGGAAGAGAAGCGCGACGCGCAGGAGCAGGAGGCTGACGACATCGAGGCCGGAATGCAGGGCGCACGCTCCATCATCTGTCCGCATTGCGGAAAGGAAATCTTCATCTAATACACCGACCATGGCAGGAGAGAAAAAAGACCTTTTTGAGCCCCTGAAAAAGCTCAAATTCGTGGACCGGGAGCTCGTCAAGCCCAATGACTACAACCCCAACAAAGTCCTCGAAAAGAACCTGAAACTGCTCACGGAGAGCATTCTCGCGAACGGTTTCTGCTTCCCGATTGTCATACGCCCGGACTACACCATCATAGACGGCTTCCATCGCTGGCTCGTCTCTGGCCGGGAGCCGCTGAAAACCCTTCTGGGTGGCAAGATACCCGTCGTCATCGTAGAGCATGAAAACGCAGCCGATGACATGGCCGGGACCGTCACTTTCAACCGCGCACGCGGCACGCACCTTCTGGAGCCGATGGAGAACATCGTCAAGAAGATGCTGGATGAAGGGCAGTCCGTGGACGACATCTCAAAGAAGCTCGGCATGAGCCGGGAGGAGATTTTCCGTCTCTCGAAGATTGACCGGGAGACCTTCCTGCAACTTGTCACCAAGCGTCAGACCTTCTCCAACGCGAAGGTCATAAAGTCATTCTGATATGGTTGTACGCGAACTGGACATATCGGTACTCGAAGCCACCGAGAAGCGTATTCTGGAGGTGTTCAACCGCAACAAGCTGGTCTCCGTCTCCTTCTCCGGCGGGAAGGATAGCATCTGCCTCGCCGAGATGGTTATACGCACCATGCAGAAGTACGGCATATCTTTCAGCCGCCTGATGGTGATATTCTTCGACGAGGAGGCTATCTACCCCGATGTGGAGCAGATTGTGCTGCAATGGCGCAGCCGTTTCCTCTCGCTCGGAGCCCGGTTCTATTGGTTCTGCCTGCCTATCCGACACTATAACTGCTGCAATAGGCTCGCCAACGATGAGAGCTTCATCTGCTGGGAGCCGGGCAAGGAAAGCGTCTGGATAAGGCCCATGCCGAAGTTCGCCATACGATGGCACAAGGAGTTCAAGATGGGGATGAGTTATCAGGAGTTCGGGAAGCACCTCTTCAAGAACATCGCGCAGCTTGTCGGCCTCCGGGCCAACGAGAGCCTCCAGAGGCGCATCACCATCGGGAACAAGTCTGCAGACCCGGAGAAGAGCGTGTTCAACTATCCCATCTACGATTGGGAGGACAACGACATCTGGCTCTACATCAAGCTCAACGGTCTGGAGATACCGAAGACATATCTCTATCTCTACAAGGTCGGCGTGCCGCTGAACAAGCTCCGCATCTCGCAGTTCTTCTCCGTGGACACCATCAAGACGCTCCCGAAGGTCATGGAGTTCTACCCGGACCTCTATCAGCGCGTCCTGCTCAGGGAGCCCAACGCTGACCTCGTCATGCTCTATTGGGACACGGACATGTTCCGTTCCAGCCGTCAGGACACGAAGTTCGGGGAGGAGAAGGACTACAAGTCCATGCTCCGGGAGGAAATGAAGAAGGCAGCCGAACACCCGGAGAGCTACGCGGGCTATCTCCCGGCCAAGCGTCTCTATTCCATGATGGACGGCTCCGAAGATAACAAGACCTGCCAAAAGGTCTATCAGATACTCGTCGCCGGAGACCCGAAGAAGCGCACCTACCGCGTCGTCATCGGCGACATACACAAATCCAAGAAAAAGTAACACGCTATGGCATCGAGTTCATGGAATGAGACTATCGAAGAACGCATCAAGCGTCAGAAGGAGGAGGTCCTTGCACACCTGAACGCCAATTCAGGCATCGTCGCGTCATCCTGCAAGGCGGCTGGCATCAGCCGCTTCACCTTCTACGATTGGTGCAAGAAAGACCCGGAGTTCAAGGAGAAGGTGGAAGATGTCATGGAACTCCAGAAGGACTTCGCCGAGGCCCTCATCCTGAAAAAGATGAAGGACGGCGATACTACCATGCTGATATTCTATGCCAAGACGAAGATGAAGGACCGGGGCTATGTCGAGCGTCAGGAAGTGACGGGCGCAGACGGCTCGCCTCTGGCCGCAGCTTCGCCGGGCATTGACCTTACGAAGCTCACCGATGAGCAGCGCAGCGCACTATTGGCTATCGGAGAACAAGTCTTGAATGACACGGAACATTGACTATGCAGAATTGGGACTACGGGTTGTCGCGGAGGAGTGCCGCAGGTCGTTTTTCTATTTTGTGCGCCTCTTCTGGGACACAATCATCAAGGAAACGCCCGTCTATAATTGGCACATCCCCTATCTATGCGAGGAACTGCAAGCCCTCGCTTCCTGCATCAAAAGCAGGGAGCCGAAGCCCTATGACCTCATCATCAACATACCGCCCGGCACGACCAAATCGACCATTGTCACCATCATGTTCCCCGTATGGCTCTGGGTTATTGACCCGACCATCCAGATTATCACAAACTCATATTCAGGAGGGCTTTCCGTGGAGCACGCGATGAAAAGCAAGGACATCATCTGCTCGGACAAGTTCCGGCGGCTCTTTCCCGGCATCCAGATACGCAAGGACAAGTCGGGAAAGCAGCACTACGCGAACTACTCCGGCGGGTTCCGCTACGCCACTTCCACGGGCGCGACCATCACGGGCTTCCACGCTCATGTCATCATCAACGACGACCCCGTGAACCCCAAGCAGGCGGATTCCGAGGTGCTCCGTCTGGCCGCCAATGAGCACACCAAGACGCTCTCCAGCCGTAAGGTGAACAAGGCCAACACCCCGGTCATAACCGTCATGCAGAGGCTCCATATCGATGATGTCACGGGCTACCAGCTAAAGAAGCGTTCAGAGCGCATCCGGCACATCTGCCTCCCGGCGGAGGTATCGGACAATGTTAAGCCCGCAGTCCTGAAAGAGAACTATGTGGACGGCCTGCTTGACCCCGTGCGCCTCCCGCGTGAGGTTCTGGAGGAGGCGAAGGCGGACCTCGGCAGCGTGCAGTACGCCGGGCAGTACGACCAGAGCCCCGTCGTGGACGGCGGTAATATCGTCAAGGAGGATTGGTTCCGGCGCATCAGCTTCGCCGACTTCACGGCCCTACGCTTCCGGGAGCCCATGCACTTCTATCTGGACACGGGCTATTCCAAGAAGAAGGTACGCTCGGACAATGACCCGTCCGGCATCCTTGCCGCGTGCAGGATAGGGAACAATATCTATCTCTACAACGCGCAGAAGGTCTATAAGGACATGCCCGCCCTGCTCCGTTTCCTCCCGGAGTATGTGGCGGCCAATTGCGGCGATAGTGAGAGCATCCTGCATGTCGAGCCGAAGGCCAACGGCGAGAGCGTGGTCCAGATGCTTGAAATGACGAGCACCCTGAATGTCAAGCGCACACCGTCACCAACGGATGACAAGGCCGTGCGCCTGAAAGCCGTCTCCCCCCGGATAGAGTGCGGGCGCGTGTACATCGTGGAAGGAAGCTGGAACGAGGAGTTCCTGACGGAAGTATGCGGCTTCCCGAACGCCCCGCATGATGAATATGTGGACATCCTCGGCTACGCCATCAACGACCTCATGGAAGAGGATGACAATATCGATTGGAGCAACTTTAACAAGGCCATGTTTGGACTATAAACAACTATAAATCATACGGTTATGGGATTATTTGATGCACTTCTGACTTCATTGAAGTCGATTGCGGGCAGGAAGAAGGAGTTTGACGAGCTGCTCGCCTCCAAGGACATCTCTGCCATCATTGAGCAGATGACAACTCGTCACGAACTCATCATCGACGCGATGAAGGACTACGACACCTTCCAGCACCCCGTGAACTTCCGGGAGCCGAAGATTATCACCGACAAGGACGGCAAGTTCGTCCGCAAGGAGGAGGTCTGGAAGATACCGATTCCATATCCCGTGTACATCAACGAGATTGCGCTGGTTTTCCTCTACGGAAGGCCCGTGAAATGGTCGCAGGTGAGCACCGGGACGGATAACGCTTGGGGAGCCTTCCAGCAGTTCATCAAGGACACCCGCTTCGCGTCGAAGGTCCGCCAATGCAAGCGTCTGGCCGGGGCCGAGACGGAGAGCGCGATGCTCTTCCGCGTGTACAAGGATGTGGATGCCGACGGCAAGGAAACGCCGAAGTGCCAAATCCGCGTTCTGGCGAAGAGCAAGGGCGACGACATCCGCGTTCGCTGGGACCAGTATGAGAACATCATATCCATCGGCTGGGGTTACTACATCAAGGAGGATAACAACAACACGAACTACCACTTTGACATCTTCACGCCGAATGTCATCTACCGTTGCCGCCGGGTAGCGCGGGGCTGGGAAGTAGTCGAGGAGCCGAACCTTGTAGGTAAGATACCCATCATCCTCTTCCAGCAGGAGAAGGAATGGGCCGGGACGGAGCGCATGCTCTATCGTCTGGAGCATGTCGAGAGCCGTACCGCCGACACCAACGACTACTTCGCAGACCCCATCGCCATCATGGATGCCGATGTCATCAAGAACATGCCGGAGAAGCAGGCGGCAAACAAGCTGCTCATCGCCAAGGGCCTCCGGGAAGGTGGCGTGGAGAAGGTCGCCAAGTACCTCACATGGGACAACGCCCCGCAGAGCAAGAAGGATGAAATCGAATGGCTGGAGAACAAGATTCACACCATGTCGTTCACCCCGAACATCAGCTTCGAGACATTGAAGAGCGTCTCGCAACTCTCCGCGAAGGCCCTGAAAACCGTCATGCTGCTGGCCGACATCAAGGCTTCCAAGCGGAAGGAGACGCACGACGAACTGCTGGACCGTACCGCTTCGCTCATCACGGCCATCATCGGGAATGTGCTGAATGTCTCGCTGGCCGAGGAGTGCAAGAAGCTCGTCGTGGAGCACGAATTTCAGGAGCCGTTCGGCGAGGACATCGCAGAAGCCCTCTCCAATATCATCAAGGCATACGACGCGGGTATTCAGTCTCTGGAGACCTCCGTCGTCGCCAATCCGCTCGTCAAGGACGGCCATGCCGAGTATGCCAAGGTCCAGAAGGAGGCGAAGGAACGCGAGGAGCGTCAGAAAGACCTCTTCTCGGTCACTACGGAGCCCGGTGATATAGTGGGAACGGCAGAGTAGTTAAACGCTCTTCAAAGCCCGGAAAATGGCCTTCAACCAGAAAAAAGAGTACCAAGCACTTCTGGGGCGCACGAATAAGTACGCCACGGATGTCTCCGTGCTCTTCTCGCAGGCGGTGAACGCCCTGCTCGGCATCCAGAAGGAGTGGACGCTACCCGAAGGGGAAGTGTTCTCCTTCGAGAGCAATCCGCGTGTGGCGAAGCAGGCATCTGACATCCTCCGGCAGCTACATTCCGCCACCTACGCGGCCATCAGTCAGGGAATCAAGCTCGAATGGGCCGCCGGGAACGCGGCTGCTGATAGTTTCCTTGCATCCATGTTCGGAAAGAAGGTCCTGAATGACCCCCGGTTCGCCGGATGGACGAAGCGCAACACCGACGCTATGGATGCGTTCTTCGCCCGGACGCGGGATGACGGGCTGACGCTCTCCAACCGCGTCTGGAACACTACGAAGCAGCTTCGGAAGGAGATGGAGCTTGCCATGACCGTATCAATCGGGGAAGGCGAAAGTGCGAGCCATATCAGCAGTCAGGTACGGAAATACTTGCAGGAGCCGGACCGTCTCTTCCGGCGCGTCCGGGATGCCTCCTCCGGCAACCTCCGGCTATCACGGGCTGCAGAAGCCTATCACCCCGGTCAAGGCGTGTACCGTTCCAGCTATAAGAACGCGATGCGCTTGGCCCGGACGGAGACGAACATGGCCTATCGCACGGCGGATAACCTACGCTGGGAGCAGATGGAATTCGTGACGGGAATACGCATCAACCTATCCCATAACCATCCCATCCACGACATCTGCGACGAGCTGGCCGGGGATTATCCGAAGGACTTCAAGTTCACGGGCTGGCATCCGCAATGCTTCTGCTACGCCACGCCCATCACCTGCAAGGAAGACGAATTCGTGGAGATGCAGCAGGCCATCCTCGCCGGGGAGGAGCCCGTGCCGCCGTCCGACGAGATAACCGAGCTCCCGGATAACTTCCAGAAGTGGATGCGGGACAATAAGGACCGCGTGCTTGCCGCCGAAAAGGACGGCAGGCTCCCGTATTTCCTGAAGGATAATTGGGACAAGGCGAAGGATGTCTATCTGCCGCCCGTCAAGGAGACGGCACAATGGAAGGCCGGGAACGCCCTGCTCGCGAAGATGGAGGTCATCCCGGACCTCGACCTCTCCGAGCTCCGGCACGCGCTGGCCGGGAAGGACCTCTCCGCCATCGAAGCCGCTACGAAGGCCATCCAGAAGGTCGAAACCGAGCTTGCTTCCACGCAGTATGTGGATGACGCTTTCGAAGTCGCGAAGACATGGGGCTACAAGACCACGATGGGTATTGAGCAGTCCGTCGGCGCGAAGATGCAGATGTGGAGCTCGCTTTCTCTGGAGCAGCAGGCGGCGAAGCTGGACTTCGAGGCCAACGCCTACCTCGGCGGCAATATGCTCCACAAGGTCCAGAAGGTTCCCGTGCAGACGCTCTACCCTTCATGGCAGGTATCGCAGAAGGCGTACTTGAAGCAGCTTGGCATCGTGCAGGAGAAGATAGAATGGCAGGGCATCCAGAACGAGTTCAAGATGGCGAAGCTCTCTTGGAACGGCAGCCTTGCGCAGCCGTATGTCAAGGCGTTCGCGGCCCTCGACGATGCCATAGCCGCGAAGGATATGCAGGCAGCAAAGGCGGCCATCGCGGAGATGAACGAGTGGAAAGCCATCGGTTCCGAGCAGGCCGGGCATCTGGCCTTCCTCAATACCAATGCAGCATCCGGGAAGCGCGTCTATGCGGAGCTCTATTCGAAGCTGGACGATGCCGTCTTGCAGGGAAAACTTGCGGAGACGAAGGCCCTGCTTGCCGAAATGGGAGAATGGCGTGCCGTACTCACGGAGCTCGAAGCGCAGGAGCAGTTCGTCACCAAATCAGGGCCGTTCTTGGACCTTCTCGCGAAGTATCAGGACGCGGTGGTATCAGGGGACCTCGGCGCGGCGAAGGCCCGTATGAGCGAGGTTCTCGCAAAGCGGGAGGAGCTTGCAAAGAAGGCGGCCCGGCGCAAGAGCGGCAAGGTCTTCGAGGGCACATACTCGCAGGCCCGGAAGGATGCCGTCGTATGGGACACCGAAGAGGCCGCAAGGAAGGCTGGCCGAGAACTCGGTCAGCTTGCGGACGACACGCTCTTCGATTCCGCCTCGAAGTCTTGGCGCGATGCCATCGCAAGGGAGAAGAAGACGAAGGCTCTCATCCGGGACCTCGAAAGCGGCAAGCTCACGCAGGCGGAGTTCGATGCGGCCTTGAAGAAGGAAGGTATCGCAGTGTACAAGTACGAAGAATATGGCACGACAAAGTACATGACGCAGCGTGAGGCCATGTATGAGTACACGCGGCACTATCACGATGTGAACGAGCCTCTGGAGCTCCGGCAGTACACGGGCCACAACCCCGTCAGCCGCTTCAAGGCGAAAGCCAACGCCATGACGGACTATCTGGACACTTGCGAGACACCCGTGGACATGTGGTTCCAGCGTGGCGATGATGATATGGGCGCGATATTTGGCCGTCTGGAGTTCGCAGGGGTGAAGGTTCCTGACGAGGTGAAGCGGGCGTGCCGCTATCTGGGAAGCAGCATTGACGATTCCGTTGTGGACAAGCTCCAGCAGCTTGTCGGCCAAACCATGCAGGAAGGCGGCTTCATGTCGATGGGCTCCGCGAAGCACAAGGGCTTTGATGAGGATTGGGGCAAGAATGTCATCATCAACATCTTCGCCCCGAAGGGTACGCATGCCATGTATGCAGAGAACTTCTCCGCCTTTGGTTCCGGCGCATCGAGCGCAAGCTGGGACGGCGTGTCGCGGACAAAGTATTTCTCCAAAGAGTTCGAGACCATCGCGCAGCGCGGTACGCAGATGCGCATCACCAAAATCCAGAAGGGCCGCTACAACGGCAAGGATGTCATCTACATCGATGTCGAAGTGGTCGGTCAGGAAGTGCGCTACATAAGCTATGTTCCGGAAAGTCTGATGAACTAAAAAAGCAGGGTTTTCAGCCCTGCTTTTCTTTTATCCGTTGTCCGGGACGGTTCCCATAGGGATATAGTCCGATGCGGCCCGCAAATAGCCGTCGATGAGCTTCTGGAACTCCGGCATGCTCGCAAGGACATCGTAGGTTCCCTTCTCCCAATAGCTGAACATGGTTATCAGCAGGGCTCGCGGTATGCCCGGATAGTCCTTCCCGTGGAGCGCGAACTTGTAGTATGTATCTTGCACCTTGTCCACCTTCCCGGTTCCCTGATTGACATAGATGCGCTCCATCTCCCAATACTTGGAGAGTTCCGCCGTCTGGTACGGGCAAGTCTTCTCGCCGTGGTAGTATCGGCATTGTGCTATGAGCTCTTCTTTCTTCATGGCTGCAAAGATAATGAAATTACGCCTCCCGGCCAATCTGGAAGTTGAACTGCCGGATGACATCGAGCATTTCGTCCTCCAGCCGGGCGAGGGCCTGCTTTTGGATAAACTCCGGGATGCCGTAGTACGCCTCTGCAAACGCCCCGGTCACGGCCCCGATGGTATCGCTATCCCCGCCGACAAGAATGGCCTTCCTGATGGCATCCTCGAAGTTCTGGGAGGAGAGGAAGCATGATGCAGCCGTCAGGACCGTAGCCCCGCACTCCTCCGTGAACGGGTTGGAGAACGGACGGTACGGCGGGATGTGCTGGCCGTACACTTTCTCGATAAGCTCGCGTGCCTGCTCCTTGGTCCCGCCGTGCCGGAGCAGGAAGACCAGCGCAGCCGTGGCTTGCGCACCTTGGATGCCCTGCGGGTGGTCGTGCGTCACTTCGGCGGAAGCCTTGGCGGCCTCCAGCGTCTCCAGCATGGAGCCGTAGAGCCACCCGATGGCACTCACTCTCATGGCAGCACCGTTCCCGAATGAGTAATACGGGCGCGGCTTCTCCGATGCGAGCCATGCAGCGAAGCTGGCTCCGTATGCGCCCTTTGGATGCGGATAGCGTCTGCACCAATCCAGCAGCGCGTCAGCGTAGTTCCAGCCATTCATGGCTGCATCCGCGATAGCTACGGTGCAGATGGTATCATCCGTGTAAGTCGATTCCTTGGTGAAGAGCTCGAAATCCGCCCTTCTTGCATTGTTGAACTCGAACCGCGAGCCCACAATGTCTCCGATAATTGCTCCTATCATAGTTCCTATTGCGTTGATTTGTTCACAAAGTTACACATTTTTCCTCACTCTTCAATGGATTGATAGCCAAACGCTTGACTACTCTCTCCAACCCCCGCGCTTGGTCTCTTTCCGTTTCAGTTCTCCGAGCCGGATGATGACGCGCCCGTTCTGGTATGGACGCTCCGCGAGGTTATACTTGTTGCGGAGGGATTTGAGGCTGATGCCGAGGTCCAGAGGGGTGAACCACTCGAAGATGGCAGCCTGCGAGCCGAAATAGTAATGGCCCCCGTCCCCGCCCTTGAATTCTACATGATATACTTTCATTTTGCTTCTATTGGATTTTCCCGCCCCCGGTGGTCCGGGAGGCCGTCCTGATGCCGAAAGGCTCCGAGACGGGCCGGGAGCGGGCGTTATGGTTATTTCTTCTTGCTTTCGCGTTCAGCCCGGCGTGCTGCCTTATAGTCCTCCTCGAACATCTCTTCATAGAGGCCGTATAGTACCGTTCCCACAATGACGCTCTCATCGAGCATCCCGGACCAATACCGATACTTTGCCGAGGCGATGGGGTTGAACTCCAGATTCATGAGCTTGCCTTCCTCATTGATGATGAGACAATGCTCGCCATCCGGGTCAGCGGCCTCGCAGATTTCGATGAGGCCACCTACAATGTCCTGCTTCTCTTTCAGGGAGAAATACTTTCCGTTGGCCGGGGTGACTTCCTTGGAAGTGCCGTCCGGGTAGATAATCTTTGCCATATTGCGTTGAATTGATTGGTTGTCTATTTGAGGCCCATGAGCTTCATGAGGCCCTTTGCGTCATTTTCGCACGCTTCGTAGTGGTCCGTGAAGAAGCAGTTGTCATCAATGACTTTGTTCTCCCGGAGATACTTCCGGCGGTCTCCGTTGTAGTCATGTCGCAGCGGTGTTCCATATCCCCAAGCAAGACCGCCATCCGTAACCTGCGGGCTTGTCTCCAGCCACTTGAAGCCCTGCCTGCGGAAGAAGGATGCGTGCAGGATGGGGTACGCTATTTTCAGCGGGTTCATGGGCTGCTTGTCCGTCTTGACTTTCACGAACGGGGCGCATATCTCCTTGCTACCGCAGAAGAAGTTCCCGACGCGGAGCTCAACGCGGTAGCCCTGCTTCTCCAGCATGTCAATGAGCTCCAGCAGGTGACGGCCCGCTTTGAGGATTTCCTGCGAATGTACGCCACAAGAGGCTCCCATATCGTACCAGATTGATACGACCTTGGTCTTCATCTGGACGGTCTTCTTGCTTATCATGCTATTGGGGAGGCCGAGGATGGCGTTCGGGACAATCGGCGCATATCCCACCGGGGAAGAGGTCGGGAGAGCCCGGCTGCTCTTTATCTTGAAGCTGATACGCTCGCCGTGATTGTTCATCATCTTGTCCAGACCTTCGCTGAAACCGCGCTCTATCAGCGCAACGCTATCCTGATATGTCGCGGTCGCAGCGAATTCTGATGTGCCTTTCTTCTCCGACGAGAGGCTCTCTCCGGCAAACACCTTGTTCACGGGACGCTTGCCGATGGTCTTCACATACTCGTCGATGCTATTGAACTTCTCTATGACAAACTTCTTGCTCATGGTTCCGGCGGGTTAAAGGATTAGGCGACGAGGGTTTTGAGTGCGCTGGCGAACTTGTTGCCGTAGATGCTCATATTGTTCGATACGAGCTTGGCATCTTCCTTCTCCATACCCCGGAGGATGGCGAGCTTCACGGCCTGCTCTGTGTCAAAGAGGCTTATCATCTTCGCAAGACGCTCGATGGCGCGGTATGAAACGGTGAAGTTGATGGCTGCTTTCTTCACGGCCCGGCGGAAGTCCCAGATGAAGTTAAGGATGTCCTTATTGCCTCCGGCAAGGGCTTCCTCGATGGTCTTGTCATAGGTGACATCCACGATGCAGAAGCGGTCAAGGCTGGAAGCGTCAAGTTGGAAACGGCCCGTGTACTCTGCATCGGCCCCGGTTCCGTAGGTGTTTCCGGCAGCGATGATGCGGAAGTCCTTATGAGCGTCCACGCGGCCCGTAGGGAAGTCGAAGTACCCGTTGGCGATGGCTGCGTTCAGCAGGACCAGGACCTCCGGCGTGGAAGCGTCAATCTCATCCAGCATGAACACACCGCCTTTCGTGAAAGCCTGATAGAACTGCGTCTCCTGATACTTGCCGTTGGCATCGATGAAGCCCGTAATCTTGTACTCCTGCGTCACGGCGTTGGAGAAATAGAACTGCAGTCCGAGAGCCTCTGCAACCTGCTTGCACATGACATTCTTGCCACACCCGGCGGGGCCGGAGAGGAACACCGGGATTCCGGCGGTCACAAGGGGCAGCACGGTCTGGAACTCGGAGGCGGTCACGCCTTTCACTTGGTGCGTACCGAACTGGCTCTTCACCTCGATAGACTTCGGCAGGAGGCCGTATGTCTGCTTGATATAGTCGTCAATGGTCGGCTTGGCCTGCTCCATGACGGAACCCACGGAGAGCTTTGCGACGGCCTCTGCGATGAGGGCATCCAGCGCGGTCTGCGGGGTCTGGGTCTTGGCCGGGGCCGGAGCAGGTACGGAGGCGGCAGCCTTCTTTGCAGCAGCTTCAAGCTCTGCCTTCTGCTTCTCCACCTGCGCGGCTTTCTTGGCGGCCATAGCCTTCCACTTCTCCTCCGCCTCTTTCAGCAGGACCTTCGCGGCGGCCTGATGCTCGTCGGTGAGGCACTTCTGCTTCGGCTTCGGGTCGAGGGGCCGGAACTTGATGACATCATAGAGCTGCCCTCCTTTGAGAATGTAGGGCTTGTACTCCTTGGCTCCTTCTACGGTCACGACGCAGAAGAGCTCGTTCATTGAAAGAATCTGATAATTGTCCATATTGCGTTGCGTTTGAATTGTTAGCGTGCCTATTAAGCTCGTTTCTGGGGACAAAGTTAATGCGTTTATTTCATATATGCAAACATTTTGGCATATTTTTTCAAATTATTTCACTTGCCCGGCCATTATCCCTGAAAGGGATTGTCCAGAAGCCTGCGCTCATAGTCAATCTCGTTCTGGTACTTGTCGCTCATTTCGGCGGCACGGAGCAGGAGCTCCCGGATGGTGTTCAGCGTGGGCTTTGCGGCGAGCAGGCGGCCAACGGCCATGTAGAACCCGGCCCGGCTCCCCGGCGTGTCATCCATGAGGGCAAAAGTCCCCGTCGTGCCGATATTGGTCTCAAAGCGGGGCTCCCGGTGGTACGGGTTCATGTCCAGCGTGAGGCGGAACTCCGTGCCGAAGACGGCCTTCCCGTTCACTACCTCCCGGAGGACGGCCTGCGCCTGCTTCCAGCTCATCAGGAGCTCCACATCCCATTGGCCTCCCATCACCAGATTGACGGCTACGCGGATGCCGTCCTGCAGACGGATGCGCTCGCGGTCGCGTGTCTCATAGAGGTCACGCAGGCGGCCTTTGTGGAAGTTGTAGTACGCCTCGCCTTCCGGCGTGGCCTTGAAAGCCTCTATCCGGGCTTCTGCGGCCTTCTTTTCCCGGCAGCGTTCCAGAGCCTGCTTGCAGGCATCGCGCCTCTCTCGGAGCCCTGAAATGGTCTCCTTCTTCATATAGTGCGCCTGCCACTTGGCTACCATGACCTCGATGTCCACGGGCTCGCGTCCGTTCAGGCGTTCAATCTCATTGTTGTACTCGGCCCATTCACGATATAGGCTCTCTTTCGTCTCTTTCATATTGCGTTGATTTTGGTGGTTTGACTTATAGTTCGCAGGGCTGCCATCCTGACTTCTTGGAGTTCTCCGGCCAGACGAAGGTCCTGATGCCGGAGGCGGTTATCTCCACGCGGTAAAGGTCGCCCCCGGTGAAGGTCTTCCGAACGGCATGGAGCCAGATGTGCTCCAGAACGCCATTGTTCATGCTGATACCGATTTGGCAGTTCTCGTCGAAGGTGAGCCCGTCCCGGCTGAATCCCTTCCCGATTGCCATAGCGTAGGCGAATGCCTCTTGGATAGTATAGACTTGCTTTCCGTTGATTGTGTGCATGGCTTTGTGTATTTAGCGTGAGAATATCGGTGGTCTCCAGCCGGATTAAAAACGGGCTGCGGGGTTATGTCCAGAGTGCATGTCGGCCAGATGGTCTTTCAGCCATTCGACATCCTCTTCCGCAAGGATGAGGTCCATCTGGAGCGTGCGCATCACTACATACGATACGGAGCTCATATTGCAGGCTTTGGTACGGAGAGCGGAGCAGCCCTCGGAGTGCGCGGTCTTGATGAGCCAATCGACCATCTCCCTGCGTTCGTCGCGGGCCTTGTCCAGCTTGGCGCGGAGCGTCTCGCTCTGGTTGTAGTATTCCATCATGATAGCGGAGGAAGCGTGCTTCTTGTAGTCACGGCAGAAGCTCTCCTTGTCCATGTTCCCAGCGTTCAGGTAGATGTTCTGGATGTCTTCGTACTCGGCAGGCGTGACCTTCATCCCGGTCATGGCCTCAAATTCTTGTTGTGTCATATCCTATCAGTTTTGCGTTGAAAATTCAGTTTTGGAGGCGTGCTTGTTAGGCTCTCCGGGTACAAAGGTATGGCATTTATTTCAAATACGCAAACTTTTTGAGGAAAAAATTTCGCTCAAAGGGCTGACAATCAGCGTTCTGCGCTTCTAACTGCTTATCGGACAATGAAAAAGAAGTTTCAAAAAAATGTGTGCTTATTGAGCACTTGTACGGAAACTTTTCGCTATATTTGCCTCCAGAACAATTTTTTCAAAACCAATCGATTCGTATGAAAAAGAAATTCTTGCAGTTCCTATCCGAGAAAATCAAGGATTTGGGACTTTCGGACAAGGCCGTGAGCGAGCTGGTTGATGCTGGCTCCGCCGGACTTGCCGACGATGCGTCCGACGACGACATCAAGGCCAAGGTAGATTCCGTTGTGCCGTTCGCCAAGGCTATGCAGGGCGAGTACACACGGAAGGTGCAGGCCGCCAAGCAATCCCAGAAGCAATCCCCGGAAGGTGAGGGCGATGGTGAGGGCTCCGGCAACGGTAAGAACATCCCTGCATGGTTCAAGGATTGGGAGAAGACCAAAAATGAGGAGAACGAGGCCCTGAAAGCCGAGCTCGCCGAGTTGAAGGCTGCCAAATCCAAGGAGGCGCGGGAGGCTCAAATCGCTGCCAAGGCGAAAGAGCTTGGTATTCCTGATTTCCTGATGAAGCGTTTCTCCATCGCGGATGACGCTGACTTCGTAAAGGAATTGACGGACTACAAACAAGATTTAGTAACCGCCAAACTCATGCCCGCCGAAAGCGCGGGTGAACAAGGCACTACGGAGCAGGCCATGAAAGACGCTGCCAAGGCGTGGGCCGAGACACTCCCGAACGCCTAATGTCAAACCCTTAATCATCCACCAAAAATGGCTATTGATTTCGCAAAGAAGACCTATCCGGGTCGCACTCCCGCCATCTGGCGTGGCGAGTGCAAGATTCTCCCCGGCGGTTTCAAGCCCAAGAACACCCTCACCAAGGGCGCACTTCTGACGAGGGCTACCCTTCTGGAGGTCAATTTTGACACTATGGAGGCCGCAGTCATCAAGACCGCAGTCGTCCTCTCCGGCGGAACCACCTCGAAGGTGCGCGTGGCGAAAGGCTTGTACTTCGCCGTGGGCGACACCGTCATGAAGGTCGGCAAGAACGATGCTTCCCCGACCATCTCCTCCATCGACACATCGAACGCAGATTACGATGTGCTGAACCTCTCCGCAGCCATCACGGGCCTTGCTGCCAATGATGTCATTTCCGAGGCTTCCGCCTACGCAGCCGCAGTCGGCTCCGGCGAAGCCACCCCTGCCGCTCCGAAGTACACGCCCAACGCTTGCGTCGGTGCTGACCTCGAAGTCAAGGACAAGATTGACACCATCGATGCGGCTTACGAAGCCCTGATTCTCAAAAATGTGGTCCCCTACGCCATCCTCCCGGATTGGTTGCAGGGTCCCTGCCTGAAGAACAACCCGAACATCATGTTCATTAAGCAGTAACGACTATGCCTCCGTTTCAGTTTTCCTCCATCTTCGGCGAACTGACCAAGAATGTTCAGATTCGCTTCGACGCAGCTTCCGAGCTGCATAAAAGGCTCTTCGACAATGTCATCTTCGAGCAGTACCTCGATTGGGACACCCCGTCCATCGGCCTGAATTTCGAGGAGCTCATCGGTCAGTACGGCATCACCGTGGCTGCTCCGACCATCGGCGACCAGTCCAAGGAAGCCATCATGAGCACGGAAGGTCTGCAGACCCTCGCCGAGAAGGTACTGCACCACGCCATCACCCGTCCCATGACGATTCAGGACTATCGCAAGGTGCTCCAGATTCTCGATTCCAAGTCCCTGCCTGACAAGGAGAAGACCCAGCGTCTTGTCAATCTCATGTGGGGTGAGGTCAAGGACCCCGTGAGCTCCGTGCTCGCCAAGCTCGACATGATTTTCCTCCGCGCTCTCTCCAATGAGGGCAGCTTCGCTCTGGATGGCGACACCAACCCCGAAGGCGGTGCTCGCGGAACCATCTCCTACAACCAGCCCGGCAGCAACATCGCCACCTCCGTCACCGCATGGACCAAGGCGAACCTCGCCACCGTGGACTGCTTCGAGGACATTCAGGGCATCATCGATGCCGCGCAGGATAGCGTCATCTTCAAGAAGATTCTCTGCTCTCCCGCCCTCATCAGCTACATGTGCCGTACCACCAACATCAAGAAGATGATTTGGGGCAACGACAAGGCTTCCAAGATTGTCCAGCTTCGTGAGCTCAACGAGTACATGGAAAGCAACGGCTTCCCGGTATTCGAGCCCATCCGCCGTCAGGTGCGCATCCAGAACGGGACCGTCAAGACCCCTTACACCCCTTGGGTGCAGGCCAACATGGTCTTCGTGCCGGAAGGCAAGCTCGGTCTCGTCAAGAACGCCTACACCAACTCCGAGCTCAAGCAGGAGCCCGGCGTGGCCTACTCCAACTACGGACGCATCCGCGTCTCTCAATGGGGTGTTGGCGAGACGCAGGGCAGCAACGGCGTGGAGTTCACCAAGGCCGAAGCCTTCGCCCTCCCGGTCATCACCGAGATGAACGGTATCTACACCCTCAAAACCCAGTACACGGGAGCGTAAGTCATGGACAACTTGTCAGCATTGAGAGGGCTCTGCAACGCGATTTGCAGCGCGTTCTATCCTGACCGTGCCACGATGGAAATGATGCTCTTCAATGCGGGTATCAGCGCAGCGGCAACGGCTACCCCGAAGGACGCAGAACTCCTTCGGGTAGCCATCCGCCTCGTCAAAGGCTTTGTAGAGAGCAGCCGGAGCGAGAACGGAGTTGCCGTGAGCATTGACACCGGGAAGATTGATGAGAACATCGCCATGTGGTGCGATGAGTACGGCATCGATGCTGACGACCTGACTACTCTGAAAACGATTGAAGACGGTTCAAGCAGGTGGTAAACAATGCGCACGAACGGGCTTTTATACATCAAGCAGGCCGCAACCAAGAAAGACACGGACACGGGGCTTGACGCGGACGGAAACCCCATCAAGGGCACATCCGACTACGGCGACCCTATCCCGTGCCATATCAAGACGGTAACGGACAACCGACGCGGCGTGTATGAGGACGGCAAGTTCCGGCAGGCATCCTTCGATGTCCTTCTGGAGCAGCCCGCAACCCCTTTCACGGCAAAGGTTGTCAAGCTGCTGCGATACGGTGAGGAGCTTGGCGAATATGAAGTCCAGAGCGTAGAACCCGCCACCATGCTTGGCCGCATCCGCGTCACGGTATAATGGGAGCCATAGTCCAGAAGTTCAAGATTGGCGACATCGAGAAGCAGTTGAACACTACGGGAGACCGCATCCGAAAGGCCGCAATCAACACCATGTGCTATGTCGGCGAACAATGTATCAAGGAGGCGCGTGACAACGGTGACTACAACGACATCACGGGTAATTTGAGGAGCTCCATCGGGTACTGCGTACTGCAGAACGGCAAGGTCATAAAGCAGTCGTCGGGGAAGCATTTCTCCGGGCCGGAAGGCAACGGCTCCGAGGGCATCAAGGAAGGTCAGGCGTTCCTGCAAAGGTTGCAGGGCGACTATCCCAAGGGCATAGTCCTGATACTTGCGGCGGGCATGAACTACGCCGTCTATGTGGAAGACATTCATGGCCGCAATGTCCTCACCTCCGCTGAACTGCTTGCGAAGCAACTCGTCCCGGTGCTGCTCCACAAAATCGGACTGAAATGAGCAAGGCAGAGAAAACCATAGAGAAAGACCTCTTCCGTATCGTCAAGGCGAGCAATCTTGCCAAGATGGTATCGGGGAAAGTGTACCGCAAGGGCATGCGCCCTGACGGCTCCCAGCTTGAAGACATCGTCGTCAAGTTCCTCGCGGGGCTGGAGGGGCAAATCCAGAACGGCGTGCTGGTCCTGAATATCTATGTGCCTGACATCACGATGGTAGGCTCCACGGAGCTTGTCGAGGACACGGGCCGCGTCGAGGAAATCGAGCAGGCCGCCCACGACTTCATCGATAGCAATCCAAGTACCGAGTACCTCTATGAGTTGGATGCCACCCCTACTTCAATCGCAGTCGAGGGAATCAGCCAACATGCAGTAAGCGTAAGAATTCACTATCAACGATTAAACACTTAAAACCATGTCCCAGCAGAACACCATCATCATGTCGTGGAGCAAGTGCAAAATTGAAATCGGCAAGACTGGTTCCAATGATGCAATGGCTTCCTCGCTTGCGAGCGTCGGCGTTATCAACGACAAGTCCACGACCCTCGCAACCAATGACGGCGACAAGCTTCAGGCGAAAGCCACGGGCGGCATCGTCGTAGCGGAGGAAGAGGGCGAGCATGAGTACATCATCACGACCCGCGTGAAGGAGATGGACTTCGCCACCGAGGCCTCTCTCAACGGCGGAACCGTCAATGCAGGCGGCGAGCTTGTCGTGAAGACGAACATCATCTCCGATTCCTACTCCGTGAAGGTCACTCCGAAGAACATCGGTGCTATCGGTATCAAGGCCCGCAAGTGCCATGTCACCATGAAGCCCGGCAGCTCCGAGGAAGAGGGTCACTATGTGGACCTGACCTTCAAGATTATGGCTTGCGCTGACGGCGAGCTCTATCGCAAGTTCCGCGTAGCGGCGGGCGATTGGCCGTCCGGCTCCGGCAGCAGCGCATCGTAGTTTCCATCCGGGGCAGGGGTCGAGCAAGGCCCCTGCTTCCCGGTTTTTTGTAGGCCATGAAGAAGAATATCGCCATCATACACTACAACACCCCGGAGCTTACTTCGGCATTGGTGCAATCCGTCCGGGCGCATACGCCGGGATGCAGCATCACCGTGTTCGACAACTCCGATGCCCGGCCTTTCCCGGCCATGAAGGGCGTTCGGGTGCTGGACAATACGCAGGGCCAGATAATCGACTTCAAGGCCGTACTCTCACGCTATCCTGGCAAGCGGCGTACGGTGAACGACCATGCGAGCTCCAAGCATATCCTTTCCGTGGACTATCTCTTCGACATTCTCCCGGAAGGGTTCGTGCTTCTGGATAGCGACATCCTCCTCCGAAAGGACATCTCCGGCTTCTTCGACGCATCCGTCCCGTGGGTCGGCAGCATCGAGCAGCCGAAACCATCAGAGAACTACAAGACCGTCCGTCTCGCGCCGTACCTGCTATGGCTCAATGTCCCGATGCTCCGGGAGCACGGCATCCGCTTCGCTTCCGAGGGCCGGAACTACAAGTTGAGTCACCGGGGCCAGCCCCCGTACTATGACACCGGGGCATCCGTCTTCGAGGACTGCAACAACGCAGGGCTCCGGGGCCGCACGGAGGACATCTATGACTACATGGAGCACTTCGCAGGCGGCAGCTACGGAAAGACGCAGGAAGAGGCCGCAAGATGGCTCGACACACACAAGGACCTATATCAGCAGAACATGGCTAAAAAGGCACAAAGAACCCCCAAAGAAGAGCTTCTGGTCGTCATTCCGTACCTCATGGAAGGGGCGCAGGGCTCGGAACTGAAACTCGCCGTCAAGGGATGGCGCAGGTACTATCAGGGACCCATGCACATCGTTGTCGTAGGCGAAGGCGTTTCCAATCTCGCCGCCGACACCTTCTTCACCGGGAAGGACATCACGCTTCTGGACAAGGAGCGCGTCCCGGAGATTGGCGGCTGCTACCGTTCCCATCTGGACTATGTCTCCTGCTTCCGGGCAGTCCGGGAGCTCTACCCGGAGAGCAAGCAGTTCGTGATGGTTGCGGACGACTGCTTTGCCATCAAGCCGTTTGATATGTCCGACCTCCAGAGGCTCTGCATCAATGCCGAGAGCTTCGACGGAGACGCGGAGAGCCGCAACGGATGGCTCCGCGACAAGGCTCGGACGAGAGCCCTGCTGGACAAAGAGGGACTTCCTCACCGCAACTTCACTACGCATCTCCCGTACCTCTTCGAGTGGGATAAGTGGGAGGCCGTCGTCACCAAGTACGGCATGGACAAGCAGAGCTATGTCATCGAGGATGTCTATTACAACACCTATTTCCCGGAAGCGGAAGCCGTCCTTCTGGACCACGGAACGGACGCTCTGCGCTGCTGGATGAGCCACGGGGCCATACCCCCGGAGGATGTCTATAAGGCCATAAACGGGCGCAAGAAGTGGGTCTGCTGCTCCGTCGCAGCGTACACCTACATCGTGGAAGGCATCCTGACGAGGTTCTACGGCCTCGAATGAGACGGACGGCCCGGATAGTCTAACGGTAAAACCGCGCCAGCCCGATTCGCAGAAGGCGGGAGGACGCTATGGAGGTTCGAATCCTCTTCCGGGCACAAACATTTTGTACATGATGGAGACCATTGAACAAAAGGTTGCATCGGCCATCCTTGAAAGACCGATAGGAGTTCTGGAGATAGCGGGGAAGAGGTATGAGATTGCCTCTCCTTCCATCTCCACGCTCATTCTTGTATCAGAGATTGTCTCTACGCTCCCCGTAGTCAAGCAGGTCCCGAAGGAGGAGATTGTCGCGAATGTCCTGCATTTCGCGAAGGACTACGGCAAGCTCGGCGAGATATGCGCCGTGCTCATCCTCGGCAGGAAGGGGCTCACGGAGGAGCGTGAGGTCGAAGAGGTGGTTGAGAAGCCCGTGTTCTTCGGTCTCTTCAAGCGCAGGGAGACCGTCACCCGTACCGTGGTCGTGGACCGCAAGGCGGAACTTGCGCAAATCATTCTGGACGAGGTCCGGCCATCCGTAATGATGGATGTCATCATCAGGAGGCTCCGCGATATGGAGATAGGCGATTTTTTCGGCATTACCACTTCCCTATCAGAAGCGAATCTGCTGATGCCGACGAAGGAAGTGGAAGACTGAATGATAGCATTTGGGCGACGGTCCTCGGAATAGCGAAGAACCTCGGCGTAAGCATTGACTACGCCCTCGATAATATCAGCTATGTGAACGCGGTGATGTATAGCCGGGCGATGCCGATGTACGGTGATGGGGAGAAGAAGGATGACGATAACGCTCCGCTATATGATGCCAGCAAGGACGCAAATGAGGTCGGCAGGTTCGATGATTTTGAAGAAGACGAAGAAATTATACGGCAATGAGCGACGATACCAAAAAACTCGCGTATGCGATAACCCTCGACACGCAGGAACTTGAAGACAAGTCCACGCGGGCCGTGAACCTTTTCCGGGGCATGGCTGACGGCGCGGAGGATAGCGGCAACCGCATAGCCTCTTCCATCGGTAAGATGGGCGCGGCGTTCCTTTCCTTCTCGGCGGCGACGGCGTTCGTCAAGCAGGTCGTCAAGACGCGCAGCGAGATTGAATCGCTGGAGGTCTCCTTCCAGACACTCACCGGGAGCATGGAGCGCGGCACGGCCCTGCTGAACGAAATCAAGACCTTTGCCGTCAGCACTCCGATGATGCTCGGCGACCTTGCGAAGGGTGCGCAGACGCTTCTCGGCTTCAATATCGAGGCGGAGAAGGTCATGGACATCCTAAAGCAGATAGGCGACATCTCAATGGGTGATTCCCAGAAGTTCCAGAGCCTGACGCTTGCCTTTGCGCAGATGTCGTCCACCGGGAAGCTGATGGGGCAGGACCTTCTGCAGATGATTAACGCGGGCTTCAACCCCCTGACCGTCATCGCGGAGAAGACGGGCAAGTCCGTCGCGGCCCTGAAAGAAGAGATGGCCGCCGGGAAGATAAGCGTCGATATGGTTACGGATGCCTTTGCATCGGCCACATCCGAAGGCGGCAAGTTCTATCAGATGCTGGAGAAGCAGTCCCAGACCACGAAGGGCGCACTCTCCAACTTGCAGGGCGCAGTCGATGACGCGCTCAATGAGATAGGCCAGAAGACGCAGGGCCTTGTTCTCTCCGCCGTCCAGACCGCAACCGACCTTGTCCGCAACTATGAGACCGTCGGCAAGGTGCTCGGCCAGCTTATCATCATCTACGGCTCCTATAAGGTCGCACTCGCCACCGCGATAGCTCTGGAAAAGGCCAAAAAAGCCCTGAATTTCGCCACGGAGTATATCAGCATGGCAAGGGCTCTCGGCGTTGCTACGGCCAACCAGATAGCCTTCAATACGGCAGCGATGATGAACCCGTATGTCTGGATTGCAGTCGCAGTCGCGGGCATAGCCGGGCTTGTCGGAAGCATAGCTCTCTGGAAGGCCGGGAACGATGATGCCACGGCAAGCGTCGGGCGCATGGAGCAGGCCGTCATGGATGAGCGTGACGAGGTGAACCGCCTCTATCATGAGCTCACCGATGCCAACACTACGGAAGATGACCGCCGGAAAATCCTCGAAAAGTTGAAGAAAATCAACCCGGACATTGTCCGTGGTCTGGAGGATGAGGCGGATGCCGTCGCCACCGTCGCGAAGAACCTCGAAGAGTATAACAAGCAGCAGGCTATCCGGCAGGCACTCGCTAAGGCGCAGGACGAAGTGAACCTGAAAACCTCCGCCACCGGGCAGGCGCAGTCCGAGGCCGCAGGCGCGAAGCTGGAGCTCCAGAACGCGCTGGAGACGCTCATCCGGGATTTCGACGACATCGTCATCAAGAGGCGCAGGCAGTCCGGCTTCTTCACGAAGCTAACGGATGAGGAGCGTGCCGAGATGAAGGCCAGCGTCGAGGCCGTGATGGACGATACCACCCTGACGATGGAGCAGAAGGCGGCCCGCATCAAGACCATCCTCGCGGAGACGCATCAGGAGACCTACATGAACACCATCGGCCAATATCAGGACCGTGTCGTGGAAGATGTCAAGTCCAAGGGTGATGCCTTCAAGGAGTTCGTCAAGGCGTACAATGCGGCTGCAGATGCGCAGCGCAACTATGCAGGGGCCGTCGATGAGCAGGCCGACGCGGAGCAGCACCTCGCCGATATGACGAACGCTGCCAATGTCGCTCTCCAGAACGGCACGCCAACCCCGGCTGAAACCGCCAAGGTCAATAACTACGCGGAAGTCGTCAAGAAGCTCACCGGGGAACTGAAAGACATGGAGAAGAAGCTCAAAGACCTCCGGGCCGGGAAGGGCGACCTCGGCAAGTACAACACCGTCGAGGACGCTATCAAGGCGGCGGAGGATGAGCTCGATTCCAAAAAGAAGGAATACAAGACCCTCACCGGGCAGGAGTACGGGAAGGTTTCCCCGGAGGCGAAAGCCCGCGAGAGGGCAAAGGAGGAGCTAAAGAAGGCACTCTCCGAAGGGGAACTGAAAATCGCCGAGGCGGAAGTCTCCGCCATGCGCGAAGGTCTCGCCCGGAAGCTCGCGCAGATAGAGCTTGACCGCCGGAAGACCGAGGCGGCTCTGGACAAGGAGCTTGCCGATTTGGAGAAGAAGGCGAAGGAGGCCGGGCAGAAGCTTGACCCGTCCGTCTATACGGGCATCCAGCAGCGCAAGGACCTCAATAATCAGGCGGCGGCGCAGGCCCGTACCGAGGCCGAGCGGCAGAACACCGAGGCGGTAGCACGCATGTACCGTGACCTCGGAGATGTCTTCGCCAAGGAGGAGCAGCGCAAGCTGAACGCCATCAGCCGGACCTATGAGGATATGCGCAAGGAGTTGAAGAAGTCGCTTGACGGCGGCTCCATCACGGCGCAGCAGTACGATGAGCTCCTGAAAAAGACCACCGAGGCGGAGAAGCACGAAATCAATGAGTTCTGGTCGCAGAGCTTCGCCAACTATGAGCAGCGTCAGCAGCGTCTCAAAGAGGATTGGGCGGTCATTCTGGATAGCGTCCCGGCGGAGTATGCAGCCGAGGCCAACCGTCAGTTCCAGCAGGCACTCGACCAACTGAACGCCGAGGAGTTCCAGCGCAGCGCGGAGTACCAGAAGTTCTTCACGGCCAACCTCACGATGTCCCGTGACGAGGTCGTCAAGATAGCCGAGAAAATCAAGGAGCAGCTCAATGTCCAGCTTCGGAACGGAACCATCACCGCCGAGGACTTCCTGAATACATGGGAGAAGATTGAGAAGCAGGTCCGGGATGTAGAAGGGGCTACGGGCGACCTGATGAACTACATGAGCGGCGGCATTGAGGGCTTTTTGGGCGCACGGCAGCGTGCGGGCCAGCAGCAGCAGGCATCGGCAGCAGCAGACTACCAGAAGTACGCGGAGATGTTCCAGAAGGCGCAGGCGGCCAATGACGAGGCCGCTATGTCGGCGGCGCAGAACAACATGGCAGCCGCAGAAGGGGCGCAGGAGGCCGGGGCCGCTATGTCCGGCGCGGCAGCAGAGGCCGCCGGGACCATCGCAATCATCGACGCGATAATCCATGCAGCCAATGAGCTTGTCCAAGAGCTCGACGAGACGGTCCACCTGCTTGCAGACCTCGCGGATAGCTTCGGGGCCGACACCTCCGCCGGAACGGGTTGGGGCGGAGCCCTGCAATTCTTCGACACCTTCGCCAAGTCATCGCAGTACGCCCTTGATGGTTGGGAATCGTTGAAGTCCGGCAACCCTATGGGCGTGATAAACGGCATCATCGGCTCCATAACGACATGGATTGAGAGCTACAACCGCTATAAGGACGCGAAGTTCTCCAAGGCCATTGAGGAGGACGCGAAGGCCATCGAGAGGCTCAAAGACAAGTACGATGACCTCGCGGACATGGTCGATAAGGTGTACTCCAAGCAGAAGCGCCAGGTGCTCCAAGAGCAGAACGCCTATCTGGAGCAGCAGAACCGCCTCATCCGGGACCAGATAAAGAACGAGGAGGACAAGAAGAAGACCGACAATGATGCCATCGAGGAGTACCAGAAGCAGATAAAGGAGAACAACAAGCTCATCGAGGAGAACAAGGAGGCCATGATAGATGCCATCTTCGGAGATGACATCCAGAGCGCGATTGAGGACTTCTCATCTGCAGTCGCCGACGCATGGGCCGACAACGCCAAGGCTTCCGACAACGCCCGCAAGGTCGTCCGTGACATGATGAAGAACATGGTTACGGAGAGCATCAAGGCGTACATCCAAGCCTCCGATAGCATGGCCCGCATCCGTCAGTACATGCTTGACGCTTACGCCGACGAGGTCATCACCGACGCGGAGCGCAAGCGCATCGAGCAGATGGGAGAAGACCTCGCTGACGAGATAGAGCGCAAGTACGGATGGGCCAGCAGCCTCTTCCAAGACGAGAAGGAACGCAAGGGCGTTCAGGGCTCCGGCATCGCAGCTTCGCAGGATAGCGTGAACCAGCTTGACGCTCGCATGACCACCGTGCAGAGCCACACTTTCACTCTCGTCCAAGGCCAGCAGGAGCTCGTCCGGGTTTCCGCCTCCATTCTGGAGAAAGTCTCCGGCATCGAGGAGAACACGGGCCGGGCGGAAGGGCATCTGGACCGCATGCAGACCGACATTCAGAAGATGAAGGGCGTTGTGGACGACATACAACTCAAAGGCGTAAAGATACGGAACTGATATGGACATCGTAAAGCAGCTATACAAGGACGCGCAGCCGTTCAAGCCGTGCCGCCTCTTCCGGGGAACCGAGACTTTCCGGGAGGCGATGGAGCTTTTCCTATCCCCGCAGGGGTTGGAGTTCTGCATCGCGCATGATTTCCCACGAAGGGGCCGTTTGCAGGCCATCAGGGAAGCTGGGGCCGAGAAGATGGGTATCTGGATAGACGCAGGGCATAAACGCGCTGAAAACGCCCGGAAAATCGTTCTCGTCGGCGACACCGAAGGAGAGCTCTACTACGACACGCTGGAGTACGCTTGTCAGGTAGTCCTTATGAAAGGCGCACGGTGCGTAATCCATGCCTCCGGCTATGCCGTGGTCTCCGTGCTCGCGCAGGACGGATGCAGCGTCCAGAAGCATGTAACCGATAAAGCGATTGTGCGATGAAAGGCGAATTTCTCATAGACGGTGACAACTCCTTCGAGAGCTACCGCGTTCTGGTCGAGCAGTATGGCTACCGGGGCGTGGTCGCCGTGCCTGCCTTCAAGGGCATAGAGCTAACCGAATGGCGCGATGAGGACGGCGTGGAAGCCGACCTCTCGGCCCCCGTGCTCGGTCCCCGTATAATGACGCTGCAATTCGTGTTCACGGACATCAATATGATGACGCTCTTCTACAATGTCATCAGCGATGGCGCGTACCATACCTTCAACTTCACGGAGATAAGCAAGAGCGTCAGCCTCCGCCTGCAGAGCAGCCCGGCCCTCTCTTCCTTTGTCCGCGTCGGGCGCGTCTCCATGACCTTTGTCGAGGATGTGCCGACCATACCGTCCGCAAGCCCGTATGATACCGGGGCGACACGGGTGACGCAGCGCGGCTTCGAGCTTGATGACATCGACCTTTCACGCTATGGCTGCTGGGTTCTTGAAGGCTCCATCCAGAACATCATGAAGGCCCCGGCGGTAAAGGAGAACATCACCGTGAACAAATCCAACACGGCGGGCCAGACCTACCTACCGCAGTTCCATGTCGAAGGCCAGAACGAGGTCTCCGATGTATTCTTCAAGGCAAAGGACACGACGCTGAACCTGCTAATCAATGCGCGGAACATCACGGAGTTCTGGAGGTGCTGGAACGCCCTCTTCTCCGCGCTCACGGCGGCAGGGCTCCGGGAGCTTGCCATCGCCGACATAGGTGAGTTCTTCGACTGCTTCTATAAGTCCAGCAACATCACCCGCTTTGACATCAGGCAGTCCGGGACGGTATGGTGCGAGTTCACCGTGACGCTCACTTTCACGGATTTCCGGCCAGACGGTGACGGTATAGTCATCCTTGCAGCAGAGGACGGCGCAGTCATAACCACGGAAGATGGCGCGTATGTCAATCTTACCCCCCCCGTATTCCGTTAATGTAATATAACTCATTGATATATGGCAACTTTCACACTAAAGAAGATTTCCGAGCTGCTCGCAGCGTCCGACTACAACGGGCTCTGGACAATCGGCGTGGATTCGCAGAATAGGAGCGTCAAGATTTCGCTTTCGTGGATGTACACGACCAAGACCGCGATGGAGGAGGCTACCACGGCGGCGAACAACGCTGCCACCAATGCCAACACCAAGGCCGGGCTCGCCAATGATGCAGCCGCGCTCGCCAACCAGAAGGCGGCTGCGGCAAATACGGCGGCGCAGAATGCCAATGACAAGGCCGCGCTGGTCCAGCAGCGTCTGGACACGGCGGATGCCGACCATACACGGGCCGGGCAGGACCATGAGGCGGCGGTAGGAGACCACACGAGGGCCGGAACCGACCACCAGACGGCTTCCGACGACCATACCCAAGCAGGCAGCGACCATGAGCGTGCCGGGAACGACCATACGCGGGCGGAAGGGGACCACTCCACGGCGGGTGACGACCATTCAACCGCCACCGGGGACCATAACACCGCCACGGGCGACCATGATACCGCAGCAGCGGACCATACGGCTTCCGAGCTTGCCACGGCGGCGGCAATCGCGGCCACGGAGGATGCGGAGGACATCATCGAGCGGCTCGGTACGCTCACACCGACGGGGATGTCTCTGGAGTACCCGGAGCGCATTACGCTTGGCAATCTCCGGGACCACTTCATCAAGGCGACGCTCACCCCCGCCGGGAGTGGCAAGAACATCCTCTATCTCGCCGACGGGAAGGCCATCGACACCGACCCGGACGGGCGCATCAATGTCATCGCGCCGGGCTGGAGCCGGGTGCATGTCATCCCTACCTTAAACACGGCTCTCTACCGTACTATCCAGATACAAGTTTCACGACCGACTATGCGCCTTGTGACGAGTGCATCCATGCGATTCCTCGGCTCTGGAGCATTGAGGCTCACCTAAAAATTCATCAGCCATGCCAAAGAAAGGTTACATCAGCGAGCAGATGACCGCCGGGCGCGTAGTCTCCCACGGCAAGATAACAAGCCTTGCCGGAGGCTTCCACCTGCCTTCCTATCTGCCCTTCTCGCTATACATCAGGCCGAAGTATAGCGTCAGCACGCTTGACACGACCCTTGTCGTCAAGTGTTATCAGGATGAAGAAGCGTCGGAGGCCCCCATCGCCTTCAACGACTGGTCCCCGATGGCAATCACCGAGATTGCAGCAGGTCAGGATTCGATTCTCGAAACCAATGACCTCTATTGGGGCTCCGGCTACTACATCGAGGACGCGGAATAATGGTAACTCTGATTATCATAGCCGTATCACGGAGACTGCGTTCGTTGATGGGCGGACGGAAAAAGCGCGAGGAGAAGATGCGTCTCTGCACGCCTACCTCCGTGATGTTCATCTCATCTTCCAACGGAACCAAGGTTTTCAAATTTCTAAATCGTTAGTTTTATGGCATTTACACCCGAACAAGAAACTATCCTCGAACAAATCATCGAGGCGTTTCAGAACGGCAAGCGGCTCTCCGAGCTCCCTGCCGTCTCCGGCACTAACCCCTTCAATCTGATTGTCGAGGTACTGGACGAGGACGGCGAGAGCAAGCAGGCGGCCCTTGCATCCCTGCTCCCGTATGTAGAGAACGAAGTCGCCTATGGCGTAGAGTTCGACACTACGGTCTCTTCCCCAGACTGCACCCGCGTCGGCAACACCTCCCTGCATCAGTCTCTCCCCGTGCAATCCCGCATGAAGGGCTGCCTGCTGGATGACAACGGCGTTGTGGTCGAGTATCTCAATCCCACGGATTGGCGCGGCCAGACCCGCGACGGCTCCAGAGGTCAGGTGATGGTAGAACTCCCGGACCACTACCGCCGTTTCGTCACCGACGGAACCAAGCGTCGCGTGATGCTCTCCGAATACCCTCTTCCCGGCTACCATCATGTGCCGAAGATGTATGTCTCCGCGTATGAGGCCGCTCTGGACCGTACCAATAACAAGCTCGCCTCCGTCGTGAACACTACGGCGCAGTATCGCGGCGGTAACAACACCTCCGGCTGGGATGACACCTATCGTTCCCTGCTGGGACGGCCCGCGACGAGCATCAGCCGTGGCAACTTCCGTACATACGCCCGCAACCGCAAGGCCAACTCTACGGAGTGGAACCTCATGACCTACGACATCCAGAAGGAGCTATATTGGTTCTTCGTCGTGGAGTACGCCACGCTGAACTCGCAGAAAGCCTACAATGCTTCGCTTGACGCATCCGGCTACCACCAGGGCGGCCTCGGTGACGGAGTTTCCAATTGGTCTTCCGCATGGAATACCTTCAACTCCTACAACCCCTTCATCCCTTGCGGCTATACCGATGAGCTCGGCAACGGCACGGGCGAAAAGGCGTATGTGGTGAAGGATGGTGAGGACACGACCCTCCTGACTACCTATGTCCCCCGCTATCGCGGCGTAGAGAACCCCTTCGGCCATATCTGGCAATGGACTGACGGTATCAATGTCCGCATCAGCCCTACGGAGGAGAACGGCGGCGACAACTTGTCCAAGGTGTTCGTCTGCTCCGACCCGTCCAAGTTCACGGATAGCAACTACAACGGCTATTCCCATGTCGGGAATGAGGCCCGCGCTGAAGGCTATATGAAGGAGGCAATCTTCGGCGAGGGCGGCGAAATCATGCCGAGCGTTGCAGGTGGCTCCGGGGCTGGCTCTACCGCCTTCTTCTGCGACTACCACTATACCAGCATTCCGACTACCGAAGCATTGCGCGGTGTGTTTTTCGGCGGCGCTGCGTACAACGGCGCGAATTGCGGCTTTGCGTGTGCGCGCTCGAACGACGCTCCCTCGTACTCGAATGCGAACTTCGGTTCTCGGCTTTGCTTTATTCCCGCGTAACCGCGTGTCGGCTCCGTATATCTGGTTCAACTGAAAAAAGTTATGCGACATGACGAACATTGAAGACGACGGTTCCTTGGATTTTCTGCAG
>Ga0310786_10000615_pt1 | contig 57447 bp, 43 predicted proteins | sample AusTroGonzalo_MG_FD_203881 | JGI IMG/M metagenome (GOLD analysis project Ga0310786, IMG submission 203881) | Bovine rumen microbial communities from tropical cattle in Woodstock, Queensland, Australia - Gonzalo_03 (v2) (version 2) | ecosystem: Host-associated > Mammals > Digestive system >...
CTCTGACAGGTTCGAGAAGATGACTAATGAGTTTTTCGGAGAGTTTAAGCATAACAGGTTCAGGAGCCTTTTAAAAAACAGAGAGCTTCCGGTCAAGCAGAAATTGGGCGTCCGGGTCTTCTATTCCTATGCGTCGAAAAGAAAGCTCAGAAAGCTCGTCAGGATGTTCTACAAGGCGTAAGGGAGAAAGATCATGAAATACTACGTTTGCGAGAGAGAATTTGACGAGTTTGACAGTCTTACCGCACGCGGCAAGGCCAGGGAGGACGCCGAGAAGATCGTAAAGAGGGAAGGCTATATGCCGATAGAGATCGACGTTCCCGACAGGTCTTCTTACAGCATCCCAAAAAAGATCCTCTGGCAGTTCCGGATAATCCCCTACTGGAAGAAGAACCTGAAGCACGCATCCAAAGGCGACGAGCTGTTCATACAGTTCCCTTTCAGGGAGCACTCGGTATTTCTCCCCCTCATCATGAGAAGGACAGCCAAACGGGGCGTCCGTATCACCATGCTTGTCCACGATCTCGAAAAATACAGATGCCTCAGAGAACAGGGAAGATCCGTTTTCGATAAGGTGAAGTGTTACTTTGACGCAAAGAGCCTCAAGTACGCAAATAAGCTCATTCTCCATAATAAAAAGATGATCGAAGCCGCAAAAAAAGACGGGCTTAATGACACGCGCATGTATGAGCTCGGGATATTCGATTATCTTTGTGAGGTTTCCCGGACCGGCAAGAGGGGGCTTAACGAGCCCGTTGTCATAGCAGGGAACCTGACACAAAAGAAATCAGGATTTGCCTATAATCTCCCGTCAGGCACGGCATTCAATCTCTACGGCCCGGGATATGAGGGCGGGCCCTCGGACCTCATCGATGTCAAAGGCAAGTTCTCTCCCGAGGAACTTCCTTCCGTGATCGACGGCAGCTTCGGACTTGTCTGGGACGGGCCTTCGGCTGATACCTGCGACGGCGTTTTCGGAAAGTATCTTAAGATCAATGCTCCGCATAAGACATCGCTCTACCTCGCGTCAGGACTTCCGGTCATAATCTGGAAGGATGCGGCCATGGCTGATTTTATAAAGCAGAACGGTCTCGGGATCACGATAGACAGCATAAGCGAGATCCCTTCCAGGCTTAAGCTCCTGAGTGACAGGGATTATGAGATAATGCTCCAAAATGTCAACAGGATCTCCGGCAAAATACGCACCGGTTTTTATCTAAAGAGCGCCTTGGAAAAATAAAAATTGTGTTATAATCTCTCATGATCAGGGTTTGACACATATGAAAGACAAGGTAAGAGAGAAACAGCATAAGATATGTAAATTGAATTTACTGGGCATAGGCAGCGGTTTTTTGATCTTCTTCACGCTGAGTGCCTTTATTACTGTCCTTGTTTTTGCCCTCCTTTTCATCTTCCACGGATTTGGCGCGACTATCCAGGATTACGGCAAGGTCCTTGCAGGCCTTGCGATCTTCGAGAATCCGTTTTTATGGGCAGGCATCATCCTGATCTACTTCACCTCGGCTTATCTCGACTTGAATTCCAAGGTCTTAAGCATCATATTCTGCCTTATCCCGATCGTTCACCTCGCTGTTTTGGTCCTTCTTATCAAGGTCAGCCTCCGCGAATATAAGACGGAGAAGTGCAAGCTCGGGATAGCGGATAACATCCTTTTGTCCGATAAATGCGACACCAGATATCCGATCCTTCTTATCCACGGAATATTCTTCAGAGACTGCCAGGTCCTGAATTACTGGGGACGTATCCCCTATATCCTTGAGCGTAACGGCGCGAAGATCTATTACGGCAATCACGAGTCCTGCAATACGGTCAAAAAGAGCGGCGAAGACATCGCGGAAAGGATACGCGAGATCGTTGAAGAGACCGGCTGCGGCAAAGTAAACATCATCGCACACTCCAAAGGCGGCCTTGATGTCAAATACGCCGTCGCGAAAACAGGCATCGCTCCATATGTCGCTTCCGTAACCACGATCAGCACGCCGCACCACGGCTGTGAATATGCGGATTTCTTCCTCGGCAAGATGCCGGTAAAGGCAAAGACGGTCCTTGCGGGAATTGCAAACATGGTCTTCGAGAAGCTCGGTGACCGTGAGCCCGACGTTCTTGCTGCCGTCGAAGAACTTACGACCTCCAAGTGCAATGAGCTCGACCGCGAGACGGCTGACTTTGATTTTGCCGCCCACGGCATCTTTACACAGAGCATCGGATCAGGTCTCACATATTCCAGGAGCGGCATCTTGCCCTTAGATCTTTTCAGCATGTTCATAAGGAGATTTGACGGCCCTAACGACGGCCTTGTAGGACTTGCTTCACTTCGCTGGGGTCAGCAGTATATCCACCTCGACAACAACAGGAGAAGAGGTATCTCACACGGGGATATGATCGATCTCACGAGAGACGAGGTACCGGGCTTCAATGTCTGTGATTTTTATATCGGACTTGCGGGAAGCCTGCGTGAAATAGGACTTTAAACTTTACCCTTCTATGTGTAAAATAGTGCATAGAGTTATTATGCGTCCGGGGAGACTTTTTTCTTGATAGGGTATTACGACTACACGGTTTGGCTTACGTATTTTTCGCTGATCTCTGCAGGGATCGGTATCTTTACGTGCCTCAGCGGCACAGGCCATCCTTTTATCGGAATGTTCTTCCTCCTCATATCGGGTCTTTGCGATGCCTTCGACGGCAAAGTTGCAAGGACGAAGAAGAACAGGACTGAGATGCAGATCGACTTCGGCATCCAGATCGATTCCCTGGCCGACCTGGTCGCATTCGGAGTCCTGCCGGCAAGCATCGGCGTCAGTATGCTCCGTATCTTCGACAAATCATGGGGATTTACGCCTAAGAGCGGATATACCCTTCTCGTTCATCTCGGTCTTTATGCGATACTCGTTTTTTATGTCCTTGCGGCACTCATAAGGCTCGCATTCTTCAATGTCCTTGAAGCACAGAGAAGGCGCGAGGGCGGAACGGGCGCCAACAAGGAATACAGGGGTCTTCCGGTTACGGCAGCAGCTCTTTTGTTTCCAACGGTCCTTCTTATCCAGTACGCTACCGAGATAGATATCACGCTTTCCTATTTTGCGACCGTTCTTGTCACGGGAGTTCTCTTCATCACGCCGTTCAAGCTCAGGAAGCCCGGCACGAGAGAGATACTCATCATGGTCGGCATCGGAGCGCTGGAACTTACGGCTCTCATAATTATGAGACTTATTTACAGAAGATAAGGAGCAGTTAAGTGCTTAGGTCTCCCGTTAAGATAGAACCTGACAGCAAGAGCCTGAGATTTCTTTACAAAAATCCGGCAGGCCGTGTATTCCTCAAGCTCTTAAGCGCACCCCGGCTGTCAAAGCTGTGCGGTTCGTTCCTGTCTTCTTCTCTCTCGAGACCTCTCATCGGTTCGTTTGTACGTAAGAACGGAATCGATCTTTCCCAGTACGAAGACAGAGATTATCACGACTTCAACGACTTCTTCACGCGCAGGATCAAGCCCGGACTTCGTCCTGTCGATATGTCACCTGAAGCCTTTGTCGCGCCCTGCGACGGTCTTCTGACCGCTTTCAGGATCGATAAGGACACGGTCCTTCCCGTAAAGCAGAGCATGTACACGATAACTGATCTTCTGGCATCGGAAGAGGAGGCCAAGATATTCAGAGACGGCATCTGCCTGGTATTCAGGCTCTGCGTCGATCACTACCACAGGTATTTCTTCTTTGACGACTGCGAGGCGGAAAAGCCGGTATTTATCAAGGGCAGGCTTCATACAGTCCGCCCGATAGCTCTCGAGACCGAGAAGGTCTTTACGACCAACAGCCGCGAGAAGACACTTCTTCATACGAAGCACTTCGGACGCGTCATGCAGATCGAAGTCGGCGCCATGCTGGTCGGAAAGATCAGGAACCATGACGTGACTTCTGCAAAGCGCGGTGACGAGAAGGGTATGTTCCTGTACGGCGGTTCGACCGTAATCCTCCTTTTCGAAAAGGATAAGCTGAACTTGGATGAGGATATCTTCAGGAATTCTTCAGAGTATTCCGAGACTCCGGTCAGGTTCGGCGAAAAGCTCGGCGAAATTTGCCGATGACTTTTTCGCGGGAGCATATATAATATATAAGATTTCTATTAACAGAGGTTTTTATGATCTGCAACAATATTCTTGAGGCGATGGGCAGCACCCCGCTCGTCAAACTGTCGAAGATGGTCGGTCCGGACAGCGCGAGGATCCTCGTTAAGGTCGAGGGTCTGAACGTCGGAGGTTCGATCAAGACCAGGACAGCATATAACATGATCCGCGCGGCTGAGGAAAAGGGCCTTATCGACAAGGACACCATAATCGTAGAGCCGACAAGCGGCAACCAGGGAATAGGTCTCGCGCTCGTGGGCGCGGTCAGGGGCTATAAGACTATAATCATAATGCCTGATTCCGTCAGCGAAGAGAGAAAGAAACTCGTCGAGCACTACGGAGCTCAGGTCATCCTGATCCACGACGCCGGCAACATCGGCGCATGCATTGAAGAGTGCCTTCAGACAGCTCTTAAGATGCAAAGGGAAGATCCCAATGTCTTCGTCCCTCAGCAGTTCGAGAATCCCGCAAATCCTGCCGTTCACAAGAAGCAGACAGGTATCGAGATCCTTAATCAGGTCGACGGTCCCATCCACGGTTTCTGCTCCGGCATAGGCACAGGCGGGACCATCACGGGAATAGGAGAAGTCCTTAAGTCTGAAAATCCCGACATCGAGATCTGGGCAGTTGAGCCCGAACACGCGGCGATCCTGTCAGGCGGCTCTATAGGAACGCATTTACAGATGGGAATAGGCGACGGCGTTATCCCGAAGATACTGAATCAGGAGATATATAACGACATCTGCATAGTAAAGGACGAAGAAGCGATCCGCGCCGCCAAGGATCTTGCCTCCAAAGAAGGCATCATGTGCGGCATCTCGAGCGGCACGAACGTAGCGGCGGCCATCAAGCTCGCGAAGAAGCTGGGCCCGGGCAAGACGGTCGTAACGGTCCTTCCTGACACGGCCGAGAGATACTTCTCGACACCGCTCTTTGATTGACAGACAATTGAGCACGTCCGTTGAACGGGCGTGCTTTTTTGCATAGCGAAAACGGAATAGGTTATTTATTGGCAAGAGAAAGATATATATATCCTTAGTTGAAATGCTAGAATCATTTTTGTAAGCAAGAGGCTTGTTTTATAAGTAATGGAGTAAGAAAATGACAAACATCAGAATTCATCAGTGTCCGTCCTGCGGTGGAAATCTCACCGTGGATCTGGAAAGACAAATGTATCATTGCTCTTTCTGCGGCAGCTCATTTGATTATGAGTACTTCCGCGAAGAAGAGGCTCTTGAAAAGGGTAATAAATACTTAAGCAGAGGCGAGTTCACTTCAGCTTCAGATCTTTATAAATTCCTGTTGGACAAAGATCCGCATGATTTTAAGGCTCTCAGAGGTCTGATGCTCGCATCGGGCCGCATGAAAGAGCTCGGTGAACTTTATGACATGATCGCCGTGGAGAACTATTCTTATGACAGGGCTCAGGCGGCTTTAGTCTTAGACAGCGCATCTCCGGATGACAAAGAGTACTTTGACGAGATGTCTGAGATCTATTCAGATATGAAGGAAGTCTCGGATATGGTCGAGGAGAAGAACAGACTCCGTCAGGAGAGAAAAAAGTTCGAGGACAAGATCAATATTGAGACCCGGCGCCGTGAAGAATACTATATCACAGGCAGATCGGGAGTGCCTCATGATCCGAAGAGCGTGTTCATAACAATGGCCATCATCTGCGGAATCCTCTATATGGTCGTTATCGACTTCATAATTGCCGGAATCCTGTCTCAGGAAGTGTATTGCGGTTGCGGTGCGTTATTGTTGCTATGGGCGGTCCCGCTGACCATCATTGAATTTAAAGTTGTACTTCCCAGATATAAGCAGGTTAAGGCGATAGATGTCCTGATCAACGAATATTCCAATGAGTCCGGAACAAGAAGGATCAAGATCCGCGAACTGGACGAGAAGATAGATAAGGCATCAACCTCCATCAAACAGGCATGTACGGCGCTTATCAGGAAAGACAAAAAGATCATGGCGCAGGCCAAGTAACAACTGGGACTGTCCGGTAACGGGCAGTCCTTTTTTCTTTTTCGAAAAAGAAAAGTCAAAAAAAGTCAAAAAGGTTATTGACAAACGTTTGAAACGGGTTGATAATACAAACATCAAAGAAAGTCAAAGTCAAAATCAAAAGTCAGATTTGACATAATGTCAGAAGGGAGGAACAGATGTGGCCAGGCTCGTTGATGTTATAGAGTTGATGATCAAGGAGATGCTGGACGAGAACAACGGCAAGGCGACCATAAGCAGAAGTGATCTCGCTGAGAGAGCGAACTGCGTGCCTTCGCAGATAACCTACGTGTTGTCCACCAGATTCTCGTCAGGTAACGGATATATAGTCGAGAGCAGAAGAGGCGGCGGCGGACAGATCACCATAAGCAGAGCGAAGATCATAAGTAAGAGCGAGTACCTGCAGTCGGTACTTAATGCGGTCGGGAACGATCTGACACAGCAGCAGGCGAAGATCTATCTGCAAAATCTCGTACATAGCGGAGCGATAACGTCGCATGACGCTACGGTAGTGATGGCGGCGGTGTCTGACAGAGCTCTGGTCCACGTCGATTCCGACATAAGGTCCGTAGTAAGAGCTGACATATTTAAGAATGCTTTGGTAAGTCTTATGCTTGACGGTGTAAGCTGAAAGGAGATAAGGAAATGCGTTGTGACAAGTGTGGAAAGCCTATCGGTAATCACCTGATAAGGATAAACGGAATGACTCTCTGCGAAGATTGCGCAAGAGAGATGGGAATAAACGAGGCGGCTCTCGCGAGCAGTGCGTTCAGGCTCCTGGATAATGAGCTTACGTCCTTTTTGCCGCCGATCATGAGGGAACAGCTCGAGTTCTCGCCGACGAGGAGCCAGATCAAGTGCCCGAAGTGCGGCACTTCCCTTAAGGAATTCGAGACCTCCGGTAATCTCGGATGTATCGAGTGCTATAACGCGTTCAATGAGGCTATCATGAGACTTCTCATGAGGCTCCAGGCAAATACCCATTACAGAGGAAGGGCGCCGGGGATCCTGTCCGAACCGATAACGGCTTCCAGGGAAATGAAGGAAGTCGATGTCGACGAGATCGGATCGAAGGCGGAAAGTGAAGAGGCACAGGCTCCAAGCCACGAGAAGGAGAGCCCGTCAGACGAGAACAGGCTTTTGAAGTTCGCGAATGCGGACATAGGAATGCTCACTAATCAGGATCTCAAGGAAGCTATCAGATTGGCGGTAGCGAGCGAGGAATATCTCCTTGCAGCTAAATTCAGAGATGAACTTAACGGCAGGGAGGGCGAGTAAATGAAGTGGTTTGAACAGGTCGGTGAAAACAGTGATGTCATCCTCATGTCGAGGATAGTCGTGAGGCGTAACATAAAAGGATATCCTTTCCCGTCGAAGATGAACGAGACGGACAGGACGACCGTCAGGGAGATGGTCCTTGATAAGGCAAAGCAGTTGGGTCTGAGCGTCAAGGTCGAGGAGGCATCCCAGAATATACCCAACATCCTTAAGAAGAAGGGCGGAGAAGCCCTGATCTTCAGTGAGGATGAGATGGTCGGCGCAACGGTCAATAAGCTCAACCATCTGACTTTCTACGGCAATATCAGAGGATCTGCCGTAAGAGAGATGTTTTCGAGAGTGGAAGGCATGGTCGTTGACTTCGAGAACGAATTCGACATGGCCTACTCGGAAAGGCTTGGCTTTCTTACTGCCGAGCCGCAGAACGTCGGTTCAGGCATAACGGTCGATATCGTCGTGGCGATACCGGGAATAGTCAAGTCAGGTACGCTCCCGTCGCTTCAGAAGAGGCTCGCGGGACTTGAGTGGCGGATGAGACCTTATATCGATGACAACAAGTTCAAGAGAACGGCAACTCTGTTCTCGCTCACAAACGTGGCGACGCTCGGCGTCGGCGAGGACAAGATCTACGAGCGGGCGATGCTCATCATCAACGAAGTCGTCAGAGTCGAGAGGATGTGCAGGGAAGCGATATACAAGAAGAACAGGCTCGTAGTGGAAGATCAGTATTTCAGGGCATACGGGCTCCTGAAGTACTGCAGGCGTATCGAGCAGTCGGAAGCTCTCGAGGTCTTAAGCTGGCTTCGGTTCGGCATAGGGCTTGTGGAGGATAACGACACCGGGATTACGCTTGAAACGGTAAACAGGATAACAGAGAAGATCTGTAAGGAATCGGATCTTCATTTACATGCCAGCAGCAGGTTCAATGAACAGCGTGCGGCATATATCAAGGAAATACTGGAAAGGGGTGACAGATCATGAAATTCGGTGAAGGTGCGATACAGTTGATATCAGATTCATGGCTCTTTGCCAAGGCCTTCAAGTGCGAGACGATAGGCAGCGAATACCTGCTCCTTGCGATGTGCGGATTAAACTGCCCTGCAAGGACGATACTTGAGCTCCAGGGCGTTACCCAGGAGAAAGTGGCAAACATAATCTCAAAATATGAGAGAACGCAGATGCGTGACATAAGCGACGAGGAAGTCACGAACATAGATTTTGAAGAGGGGCTCCATAACTGCAGGGTCGACACGAAGCGTGTCCTTGCGGAAGCCGATATCGTGGCAAACAGATTCGGAGACGGCATAGTAACTCCGGAACATATCCTTAATGTCCTCGCCTCGAAAAGGAGTTTCACGGCTGCAAAGATAATGTCGGTCCTCAGCGCTGATCTCGATATCATCAGAAAACTCACGCTCGAAGCCATAACGGGCACGGGTGATGAGTTCATGGAGTCAGCAGAGAGCGAGGAAAGCGGTGAAGAGAACACGGAAGACCGTCCCCGCACTACAGGTATGGGCAGGATAGGCTCGAAAAGGAACGGCAAGGGCAAGACCCCGACTCTCGACAAGTTCGGCAAGAACCTCACCTTGTATGCCAAGGAAGGCAAGATCGATCCCGTCATCGGAAGAGAAGAGGAGATCAACCGCGTTATGCAGATCCTCGCGAGAAGGACAAAGAACAATCCTTGTCTCGTAGGTGAACCCGGTGTCGGTAAGACCGCGATCGCCGAGGGACTTGCTCTCAAGATCGCAGAAGGCGATGTTCCGGATATCCTTAAGGGAAAGACGGTATTCAATATTGAAGTCGGATCTCTCGTGGCAGGTTCCAAGTTCAGGGGAGACTTTGAAGAGAGGATCCAGAAGGTCCTTGACGAAGCTTCATCCAACGAGGACATCATCCTCTTCATAGATGAGATACATTCCCTCGTAGGCGCCGGTGACGGCGGCAACGGTTCTCTCGATGCGGCCAATATCATGAAGCCGATGCTCACCAAGGGCGAGCTCCAGATAATCGGTGCGACGACTCTCGATGAGTACAGCAAGATAATCGAGAAAGATTCGGCTCTCGAGAGAAGATTCCAGAAGGTCCTCGTCGAAGAACCTTCTCCTGAGGATGCGATACTAATCCTCAAGGGACTTCGTCCGCGATATGAGGAGCATCACAAGATCAAGATAAGCGATGCGGCGATAGAGCAGGCTGTCCTTCTTTCCGCCAGATATCTGTCAGACCGGTTCCTCCCTGATAAGGCGATCGACCTTATCGACGAGGCGGCTGCGAGAAAGAGGATCAACTTCCCTAAGGCATCTGAGATCAGATCTCTCGAGACAAAGCTCGATGAAGTCATCAATCTCAAGAAGGAAGCAGTAAAGAATGCCGAGTACGAGAAGGCAGAGCAGTTCAAGTCCAAGGAACACGAGATCGAAAACAGGATCGAAGAACTGAAGAAGTCCGACGAGCCTAAGGACGGAACGTTCAAGGGCGAACTCAGTGTCGATGATATCGCGGAGGTCCTCTCCAAGTGGTCGGGAATCCCGGTATCCAAGATCACGGAATCTGATGCAGAGAAGCTCAAGACTCTCGAAGAGGAACTCAAGTCCAGGGTCATCGGCCAGGACGAAGCAGTAAGTGCCATCGCGAGAGCAATAAGAAGGAGCAGGCTTGGACTTAAAGATCCTAAGCGTCCTGCGGGATCCTTCATCTTCCTCGGTACGACAGGCGTAGGTAAGACGGAACTTGCAAGAGCTCTTGCAGAGGTAATGTTCGGAAACGAGAATGCCCTTGTCAGGATCGATATGTCGGAGTTTATGGAAAAGCACGATGTAAGTAAGCTCATCGGATCGCCTCCGGGCTATGTCGGATACGATGAAGGCGGTCAGCTTACGGAGAAGATAAGGAGACACCCTTATTCGGTAGTCCTTTTCGATGAGATAGAGAAGGCACATCCGGATATCTTCAACAGCATGCTCCAGATTCTTGATGACGGACGTATGACTGACGGTAAGGGAAGACTCGTTGACTTCAAGAACACCATCATAATAATGACTTCCAATATCGGAGCGCGTATGCTCACGGCTGAGGCCAACCGCAAGATCGGATTTGAGTTCGAGGATGAAAATGACAAGGACGATCTTTCCAGAGAGCGTCTCTACGGCGGCAAGAATTATGACGATGCCAAGAAGACGGTAATGGATGAACTTAAAAAGAACTTCTCGCCTGAGTTCATCAACCGTGTGGACGAGATCATCTTCTTCCGTATGCTCAATAACGAGTCGATCCTTAAGATAGTCGATCTTCTTATGAAGAACGTCGGCAAGAGAGTAAATGACCTCGGAATAGAGATCAAGCTCACTGATGAGGCGAAGAAACTCCTCGCGAAGAAAGGATACGATCCTCAATACGGTGCAAGACCTTTAAGAAGGGTCATCCAGGCAATGGTCGAGGATAAATTCTCCGAAGCTCTCCTTGACGGCATCATTGCTCCGGGCGATGTGGCGCTCGTTGACAGCCTTGATGATGAGATCGTCATAACGAGGGACGAAAACAAGATAGAAAAAGTCGTTGAAGCCTGATAAAGACTCAAATTAATTCCCCCGGGAACTGGCACTATCCGTGCCAGTTCTCTTTTTTGTCACATTCTTTGCCTTTATATCATATTTCGATACTGATAATTGTAAACAGCCTCAAAGCACTGCGCGGCAGGCGTTTTGGGTGTATAGGCGTCATATCGAAATGACAAAAGTAAAAGGCGATTTACAATTAATTCATAAAATATGGCAAAATTATGTCCTTTGTTTGTGGATTATACATAGCCCGTTCATATTTCACCTTTACAATCAAGGCATGTAAGTTAAACAAGTGAATTGAAGTACATAGAAGTGTAATGAACTGGAAGAAAGAGAGTGATCGTTATGAAAAAGGCAAGAAACAACAGGGGCTTTACTTTATTGGAAATGATAATAGTCATAGCAGCGATCCTTATCATAAGCGGAGCTGCACTTGCAGGAATGAAGACTTTGGTATCAATGTCCAATAACAAGGCACAGAAGGTAGCTGAGCACAACGGAAAATACAATGATGCCAATGCAGATGTCTCGTTAATGCTGGAGGCAGACTACGACACCATAAAGACATGGAAGTCTCCTGATGAAGATGAAGAAGAAAGTGCAAGCCCTTATGACGGCATCGATACTCCGGACGGAGGCAGCAGCGGTATCGGAACTACTGACGGGGATGAAACGACAGATCCTGCAGATGATCCTGATCCCGAGCCGGATCCTGAGGGAGAAGATCCTGTTGTTGAACCACCGGAGCCGGGAGATGCTGAAGGCGGAGAGACAGGCGGAAACAGCGGCACGGTACCTGACGAAGGCGGATCCGATCCGGTAACGAACGGAAGCACAGGCGCAGGTGTAACCTACAATGGTACGATGGCCGAACCGAACACAGCTCAGACAGGTGTCTGCGGAATCAACGATCTCGGCGGCGGAATAACAAGAGTAACGGTATCTGCAGGATGGAGCAGCCAGCTGGATCTCGATTTCCAGAAGGTAGGAAACGATTATAAGCTCCACATCGGAAGCTTCGACGACCAGTGGATCATCGGAGGCTTCCCGGGACTCGAATACGACTGGAGCACAAAGAACGTAGATTACGATCTCGGACCTTACCAGCTCAACTGGTTCACACAGCAGTACGGTATAGAATTTGACTAAGCTTTCTTGTAGTTCATATATATACCTTTCAATTCAGTGGGAAGTCACCCTTCGGGGTGACTTTTCATGAAACATCAATCAGCCCGCATACTTTATTCATATATTTCCTTTTCCTTTGTACGGAGGGATCCCCGGATCTCTCCGTACAATTCTTTTCCGGGATAGATTGTGTCAAAAATGTGAAAACGCGAAAACGCTCCAAATCCCTGTTGCACAGGGATTTTCGCTATAACCTTGATCTCAGCGATTGTTTTTCGACATGAAAAATCTAAAAAAAGTGTGGAAAATGTGAAAATAGTCTGATAGAATACATCATGTAATGATTTTTCTTCTTAACAGATATAAGGAGCATCTTATGAAGAAGTTAGACAAGAATAAGAACGGATTTACTTTGATGGAGATGGTTCTCGTTATTGCGATCATCCTCATTATCTCTGGTGCTTTGGCTTACGGTATCGTTGCTTATATCAATTTTGCCAACAGCAGGGCAGATGAAGTTGCCAGCCATGATGCCAAGGCTAATCAGGCACATTCGGCAGTAGATAAGCTTCTTACGAGCAATCCTGCAATGCCGGCAGGAACTTAAGGATCGAAGTTGATCCTCATCCGGTAAATAAGATAAACAAGATGCCGACAAGTATCATTTAGATGCATGTCGGTTTTTTGCACCCTTTATTCTGTCATGAATTGATTTCTGTCAGGATTCTGATGAAGCTTCTCCTCGGCCAGGAGGAGTTTTTTTGTGCACTCGCTCTTCGGATCGGACAAAACGTTTAATGTCGGGCCGTCCTCCACGATCCTTCCGTTATCCATGACGAGTACATATGAAGTCGCTGCCCTTATGACCCTGAGGTTATGCGAGATGAGAAGGATGGATGTATTCCTCTCACGGTTGATCTTCGATAAAAGATCGAGGATCCTTGCACCCGAAGTAGTATCAAGGGAGGAAAGAGGCTCGTCAGCAATGATGAGAGAAGGCGACAGCATAAGGCACATCGCGATCGCAACGCGCTGCCTCTGACCGCCAGACAACTGTGACGGCTTTCTTCCGAGGATCTTTTCCTCCAGACCGACAGCCTCAAGGGATGACCTTGTGACCTTAATGAGCTCCGAAGGAGCAAGCTTAATATGATTAGCCTTAAGAGGTTCTTCGAGATGCCACTTTACGGTATGTGAAGGATTAAGGCAGGTAACGGGATCCTGGAATACCACGCCGAGCCTTCCTTTCATGTCCGATATGGTTCCGGATGTTGGCTTAATAAGTCCGCTGACGGCTCTGGTAAGAGTCGTCTTGCCGCAGCCGCTGCTTCCGATAAGACCTATGCATTCGCCGTTGAGGATCTTGAAAGTGATATCGTGTATGACTTCGTTTCTAACTTTCCTGAAGCCTCTGGAAGATTCATATCCGGCCGAAAGCCCCGTGACCCTGAGGATACATTCGGAGGAGAAAGAAGGCTTGTTGAACTTAAGATCCAGTATCTTCGGATCGAGCCTTGAATTGGACAGAAGTCCTGCGGTATACGGATTTATCGGGTTATAGAGAAGGTCGAAGGTGTTTCCCGAATCGACGATCTTTCCGCTTTGCATTACGATGACACGGTCACAGATACCGCCGACGACGGAGAGGTCGTGCGATATGAAGAGAACTGACATCCGGAACTCCGCGCACAGCGACTTGATCAGTTCCAGGATCGACATCGAAGTGACCGTATCGAGTGAAGAAGTCGGCTCGTCGGCGATCATGAGCTTCGGCTTAAGAAGGCACGCACCCGCGATGAGGACGCGCTGCCTTTGCCCGCCCGACAGTTCATGAGGATATCTTCCGAGTATGATATCGGCATCTTCAAAGCCGACCCTCCTTAACATGCCGGTTATCCTCTGACGGCGTTCGTCCTTCGTCAGATCCTCGTGTTCGGTAAGGACTTCCTCGAGATTCTTATATACGGTCTTGAGCGGATCCAGAGCGGTATAAGGCTCCTGGAAGATCATCGCGATCTCTTTTCCCCGGATATTCCTCATTTCTTTTTCGCTGAGCTTAAGAAGATCCTTCCCGTCGAAAATGATATTTCCCGACGTGATCCTTGCTTCCTTGGGAAGAAGTCCCGATACCGAAAGCGACGTCATCGTCTTGCCGCAGCCGGAATTTCCGATAAGTCCCAGGATCTCGCCTTTTCGGAGATCAAAGGAGATATCGTGCAATGTTTTCGAGGACTCGGAACCGAAGTCCAGGGAAAGATCGTTTACCTTGAGGATGTAGTCTATATAGCTCATTTGTCACCTCTTATTCCCTCGGAGATAAAGTACAGACCGAGTATATAGATGACGAGCATGAGAGAAGGGAAGATGACGAGCCACGGAGCCGCCGTAATGTAGCTCTGGGCGTCGGATAAGATCTTGCCGTAACTTGCTTTCGGAGGCTGGACCCCGAGTCCCAGGTAGCTCATCGCAGACTCCGACAATGTCATGTTGGCAAGGCCGATGACGATGGCGGGGATTATCTGTGCAAAAGCATTCGGGAAGATGTGGACAGCCATGATCCTTATGGGATTGACCTTGAGGATCTTGGCATGAAGTATGTAGTCACGTCCTTTTATCTTTATCACTTCAGTTCTGTAGACACGCGCAAAAGTCGGTGCGAAAACAAGGCCCAGTGCCCAAATGACGTTGAACAGGGAAGGACCGCTCACGGCAACTGCCACGAGTGCCAGAAGTATGCCCGGGAAGCACATTACGGAGTTTCCGAGGAGCATTATGATGCGGTCCCAGATCCCGCCGAAGTAGCCCGCGAGCATGCCTGCCACCGTTCCTATCACAAGAGCTACGGTGACACCTGCAAAGGATATGAGAAGCGTATACTTTGAAGCAGACAGTACCCTCGCGAAAACATCCCTTCCGAGATTGTCGGTACCCATAAGGTGCGACATCGAAGGCGCCATCAGCTTGGACGCGGAATTTGTCTTTTCAGGGTCGGGACCTGCGCCTAAAAGGCCCAGTATGCACGACAATACGATGACTAAAAGGAATATGCTTCCGACGATGAAGTAAGGGCTGATCTTCTTTCTCATAGTTCACCCCTGTTCCTGCGAAGCCTCGGGTCGCACATGTTCATGAGTATATCCGCCAGAAAATATATGATGACCATCATGGTCGCAAGATAGAAGACTATTCCTGACAAAAGAGGGAAATCACGTCTTCCGATCGCCTGTAAAAGGAGCCTTCCGAGTCCCGGAAGATTAAAGACCTGCTCAACTATGAGGCTTCCTCCCAGAAGATCAGACAATACGATCGAGAGCGCAGTTATTACTGACACGTTCGAATTAGGAAGGATATGCTTGAACATTATCTTGATGTCAGACAGGCCGCGGCTCTTGGAAGTCCTTACATAATCATTGTTCTTTTCGGTAAGTATGCTCGCGCGAAGGAACTTGAACGTCATCGCGATCTTCGGTACGGCGATGCAGAATGCCGGAAGGAGCAGACAGTAGAGATATCCGCCGAAGTCTTTGGCAGGTGATACGTATTTGCCGACGGCAAAGTATCCGAAGACCTTGCTTGCCAGAAGTACGCTCAGAAGTGACAGTACAAAAGGCGGGATCGCGAATGATACATGTCCGAATACCGAGAATACCTGGTCCCAGAATTTCCCCGGTCTTCTTGAAGATATGACTGCCGAAGGATAGGCTATGACCAGAACGAGGATGAGCGCGAGAAGGCTCAGGCCGAACGTAACCGGAAGCCTCGATACTATCAGAGATGATACGGAAGAATTGAACGATATGGAATTACCGAAGTTGCCCGTAAACGCGCCCTTGAGCCAGGACAGATATCTGAAGGCCAGAGGATCGTTAAGACCCATCTTCTCTCTTAAGATCTCTACCTGTTCCGGCGTGGCATTGGGTCCCAGTATCGTTTGCGCCGTATCACCCGGGATCACCGAAAAAGCCGCAAACGTAAAGAGGGAGACAAGAAGGAGCGTAAGTATCAATTCGAGCACTCTGCTCAGAATGTAGGTAATACGCTCTTTCATAGCTCCCCCTTAAAGATCTCTTTTTGAGACCATTGTATCATTTATTATTCGCTTTTGAATCTTACCTCGGACATATCCTGAATATACATCGGATAAATCGAATATCCTTCAAGATCCTTATTTACTACCGTGATCTCCATCGGATCCTGGATGAAGCATGAACAGCTGTCTTTAACAAGGAGTCCCAGGAGTTCGTGGTAGAGACTGATCCTCTCGTCTTCATCAAGTGTTGTCGGAATGCTGTCGATGATCCTGTCGACTTCCGGATTATTGTAATTGATGAAGTTATCGGTGCTCTGTGAATGGAATCTTGCGATCTCGTCCATAGGAGCATAGATAGGTGTAAGACAGATAACTGTCGTCTCATAGTTCCTGCCTGTGTAGACATCGCTCAGCCAGGAGCTCCAGTCGATCTGCTCTATCTCGGCATTGATGCCGATCTCCTTGAGCTGATCGGCGATCGCGACTGCCGTATCCACATGTACAAGGTAGTTGCTCGGAACGGTGATGGTCATGTCAAAGCCGTTCTCGTATCCTGCTTCCTTAAGAAGAGACTTGGCCTTCTCAAGGTCCTTTTTATATGTTGAATCAAGGCTCTTATCGTAAGCTGCTCCGATAACCGGGTTCATTCCCGTCGTAAGTTCGGTTCCTGCGCCGTCCATGGTGAGATTAATGATCTCCTGTTTGTCAACGGCGAAGTTGATCGCTTCTCTTACCTTGACATTGTCGAAAGGTGCCTTCGCATTATTAAGCGCAAAGATCTGGATCATATTGGAAGAACCCGTAACAATATTGAACTTGTCACCCGCCATCTCGGCCTTGTCCTTGGTCATGTGAGGGAAGATGTCGATGCTGCCGTTCTGAAGTTCGAGAAGTCCCGAATCCATGTCTGCACAGATCTTGAAAACGACTTCGTCGAGATAAGGAAGGTCGGAATTCCAGTAATCCTCATTCTTGACGATCGTTACATTCTGTCCCGGGAGATATTCCTTGAACTTGAACGGGCCTGTTCCGACAGGATCAGAACCGATGTCGGCAATATCCTTAGGGATGATCGCGAAAGTAGCCTGTGACAGGAATTCGCTGTCTGCTTCGGAAAGTGTGAGCTTGACCTGGCGGTCACCCGTCTTTTCGACAGAAGTGATGACCTGAAGTGTCTGGATATTCTCCTTAGCCCTGTTTACGGAATAGATAACGTCATCGACCGTCATCTCTGAACCGTTATGGAACTTGACGCCCTCTCTGAGGTCAAAGGTAAATTCCTTACAGTCCTCAGATACGGAGCAGTCCGTGGCAAGCGCCGGCTTAAGTGTACCGTCGCTCGAAAACTTATAGAAACCCTCGAAAATATTGAAAAGTATCTCCTTGTCTCCTGCGGCAAGGGCAAGATGCGGATCAAAGATGCCCGGCTCCTGTGTGATGCCGACCGTTACGGAAGACAGTTCCTTTTTCTTATCTTTGTTGCATGCCGCGACTGAAAAGACGGTGCTGACGCACAGTACTGCGGCAATGACGGATCTGAAGATATTTTTTCTGTTCATATCTTAACCTCCAAAGTCTTTTGATTAATAGTAGTTTGATAATCAAAATTTGTCTATCATGCTTTATTTGGGCAAATGCCAAAAAAATAAAATGCGCGCGTACTTTTTTTTATAGAGTACTAATAATTTAACCTAAATGGTGTATAATACTTAAGCACGAATTTTTGATAAGTAGGAGTATATCCATGAAAAAATGTCCTGTATGCGGAGTTATGATGGGCGACAATGTAGCCCGCTGCTCCATGTGTAAATACGATTTCCAGAAAGCTTCCATAGGAGAGGCTGACAAGGCTATAGCCGAGGCTGCAAGCAATCTTGCTGCCAAGGAAGCCGAGACAGTTGCCAGAGCGGCCGAGAAACGTACTGAAGAAGAGAAGCATCTCCTCGAGACGAGAGCACGTATCGAGAGGGAGATCAATGAACTCGCTTCCAAGTACGATGCCGAGAAGGCAAAGCTGGATGAAGAGTATCAGGAGATGCAGAAGATCGCATTGAGCGAGAAGGAACGTCTCGACAGTGAACTCGAAGTTGCCAGGACAGATCTTGAAGATGCAAGAAGGATAGCCGCTCAGACCAAGAAAGAGGCCGAGGATGAAGCCAAGGCAAAACGTGAGAGCGGCCAGAAGGAATATGAAGAGATGATCGATCTTGCCAAGAAAGAGCAGCAGAGGATCATCACGGAAGCCCAGCAGGAAACGGAGACTCTTGCCGCTCAGGTCGAGAAGGAATACGCCGAAGCGATGCAGAAGCGTGACGAGATACTTGCCGAAGCGAGAGAACTTCAGGAATTCGTGGAAAACGCCGATAAGGTCAAGGCTGAAAGAGAAGCAGAGCTCAAGGCTATCGAGGACAGCTTTGATCAGGTCAAGGCTACCAAGGAAGAAGAAGTCAAGGCTATCGAGAATTCCATCGTCGAGATGAATCAGCAGTATGAAGTCGAGAAGGCAAGACTTGAAGAAGAGGCCAAGAGGATCAGCATGGAGCAGGCTAATGAAGCCATGAGGCTCAAGGAAGAAGCTGATGCAGAGCGCCGTGCCATCAATGAAGAAAAAGAAGCGATCATAGCCGATATCGAGCAGAGAAGAGTAGATGCCCAGGCAGAACTCGACCAGCTCGTCGAACAGGCCAAGGGTGTTATCGCGGAGGCAGAAGAAGCTACAAAGACTCGTGACGAGATGATCAAGGTCATCGAAGAAGCCAAGGCTCTCGAAGCACAAAAGAGCGAGATAGAAGCCGAGATAGCTAAAAAGCAGAGTGAATTCGAGGCCGAGTCTGCAGCAAAGAAGAGCGAATTCGAGGCGCAGATCGCCGAGTATGAAGCTCAGGCTACGGAGTGGAGCAAGCAGATCGAGTCCATTAAGAACGAATACGAAGAAGCGCAGAGGATAATCGCAGATTCCAAGAATGCTGAGATCCAGGCAGAGGCTATCGGTCAGGAGATCATCCTTAATGCCGAGAAGCAGGCTGTTTTCCTTAAGGAAGTTTCCTTAAGCGAGAGCGAGAAGGGCAAGATGCAGAAATTAATCGAAGAGAAGGAGCAGCAGATCAAGGATATGGAAGCAGAAAGAGATGCACTTTTGAAAGAGATAGAGAGCATGAAGAAGTCCATTGCTGACGTTGAAAAGAAGCTCAAGGAGGTTCCTTCAGGCGGCGGAACGGTTGCCGTACACGAAGGACCCAAGGAATACACCGTAGCTGTTGTTCCTCATAATGCTAACGGCGAAGTCGACAATAACGGTATCAATAAGGAACTCGAATCCAAGTCCAAGGACGGATGGAAGCTCGTATCCGTTATCAACGACGAGGGCGGCAAGCTTCAGGCTTCTCTCGGAGGAGCAGAGACCAGCACACTTTCTTCCGGCGTCTATACGAGCAAAGAAGACCGTGTGATCTTGATCTTCGAACGTTCAAAAAGCGTTTTAAAGAAATAAAAATACAGAAAGGTTAGGTGTACACTATGGATCTCAAGGACATCGCAAAGAAGATCGACAAGGATGATGTTGAGAAGGCAGTAGATACTGTCAAGGATGGAGCAAAAAAGCTCGGTATCAATGACCTTAACGATGTAAAGGAAAAGGTAGACGATATCAAGGATAAGCTCAAGAAATGATCCTTCTTAAGATCAAAAGATAAGGCTGTCGCTACAACAACGACAGCCTTTTTAGATGCTCGAAATATTAATCGTTTACCGCGATCCTATCCTTTGTTGATCGCATAGCTTACGCAGATATCCGAGAATTCCTTGGAATCAACAAAGCTCTTAAACAATTCGTCTTTGGTCATGCTTTTTTCCATAGCGTCGAGCCAGTATGAAAGTCCCTCATTATCAGGCTCCCTTCCCATGAATGTCTTATACATCCTCGTGATGAGTTCCTTGTTATCGAGATCAAGACCTATGAACTCGGAAGAGTAGAAGAATTCGTGCGCGGCCTGTGAGCCTGTAAGTTCAAGATTGGTAAGGCCCAGACTCCAGAATAAAAGTCCTTCTTCATCGGGTGTCCTGCCCAAACATTCCGTATAGAGCCTTGTCGCGAAATCCACAGTATTATAGGATGCTGTCGTTGCTTTTGCCGTAGAGGCTCCCGACTTGACGCAATAAGATGCGCAGACATCGCACCATTCAGGAGAATTGATAAATCCTTCAACAACCCAATCCCTGCCGGCGACAGTAAGGGTGTTCATCCAGAAGTCGTATCCTTTTTTATCGGCGGATGCGTCTCTGTTAAATATTGCTTTATAAAGGACCGTGACGAACTGTTCGTCGGTAAGGTTCCTGTCCTCAAATTCCCGACAGAGGAAAAAAGCTCTTATCGAGTCTGCTCCGGTCAGATTGCCGCTTATGACCTGTTCTGTCCAATATTTCTTGCCTTCGGGATCTGAAGGACGGTCAAGTGCCACGACATAGAGCCTTTCAACGAATTCCTCGAATGAAGCCCTGATCTCGGGTTTTACGGTTGCTTCTTTTTCTTCGGAAGTAAAGACTGCTTTGTAGGTGGCATCTCCCGTTACTTTCGTGATCTCGGGAGTCCAGCCGCTGAAAGTGTATATATATGAATCGTCTTCTGCCTTGACAGGCGTTTCTCCGGAATAAGACGGTATCTTGCCGTAAACTAATGTGTCTGACTGCAATTCTTTATCGTTCTCATCAACGAAAGTGATCTTGTAGCTGTTTTCAACCTGATCGAAAACAGCATAGTAACAGATATCATCCGTACCCTGTTCTACTGTCGGAAGACCGACGTCTTTGTCCCAAAAACAGACAGTATCGAACCAGCCCTCGAATGCATAAGAAAATTGAGCGTCTCCTTCCTTTTCCGGAGGATCACCCTTATAGACCGGTATGGAGCCGACATTACAATTGCCGCTCTGATAGATCGTACCATCGCTTTCCGACAGAAAGGTCACCTTTCTTTTCATGTGTTCAAAATATGCGGTTATCTCGATATTGTCGCTTGAGATGTCAGCAGAGTATAATCCGCCAGAGGGATCTATCTTAGTCTCTGTCGTGTCTGACACGTTTAAAGTCTTGAAGGTCACTTTTTCGACATAACAATCCTGATCCGGTTCTACTCTGAAAGTTACGATACCGGTCTTTAGGTCGGATGATGTATCTACTATCTTTCCGTCGCCCTTAACGGTGAAAGTTGTATCATAGTAGTAATTAAATTCCGCTTTATCGCACCATGAAAAAGTATTGTCGGAATATTCGGTATTGCCGCTTATAGTAACAGAACTAAGGTTTGAGCAGTATGAAAATGCATAATTTCCTATCGTTGTTAACCCGGCAGGTAAGACAATATCCTCTAATCCTTTACATGAGCTAAAAGCGCTCTCTCCGATAGAAGTTACGGTATCGGGGATCTTAATGTTTTTGAGCTTTACACAATATTGAAATGCGCCTTCATCTATTGAGATCAAGTTCTCGGGAAGAGAACAGGTCTCAAGCGATGTACAACTGTCAAAAACATGAAATCCTACAGATTCCACTCCGTTCGGAACAGATATATTTGTAATCTTAGTACAGCAGGCAAATGCTTGATTTCCAATATATGTCAGACTGTCAGGAAGCGTGAAATCCGTGAGAGCGTTACAATTAAAAAAAGCTTTTCCCCCGATCTTTTCCAAACTGTCAGGGAGAGACAGAGTTTCCATTTTATATGTCAGCATAAATGAATAATTACCGACGGAGGTCACACCTTCTTCGATGACCACGGAACTGATCCTATTACAATCATTATACCAAGGAACTTCTTCCCAGTTGTTCCAATCATACATAGCTCCGCTGCCTGAAACAGTCAATTTCCCGTTACTGTCAAGTTCCCATTGAAGGTTGTCACCACAGGTACCTGAAGTGTCGGCGTATGTTTTCGCTACAGGGAAAAAAGTAAAGACGAACAGTACCGATAATAATGCCGTGACTGATTGAAGCACCTTTTTGTTCATTGACCAAGCCCCCCGATGTCATTATTTATTTAATTTGATCAACAGATGATTTTACTCACAGTTTAATCGAAACGGCGCTAATATCGAGTCCCTGATTGCCGAAAAAACTTACGCGCAAAACGGTTTGCGCACATATTCACTTAATTGCACAAAAGAGGATTGCGGCATATTATTTTTTTTGTGGAAATTGACCATTAAAACCTATATAATAGTAACATATTTGTTTTACAAGGAGGAAAGGACTAATGGGAAATTTTTCCGCAGATAAGATCCGTAACATTACACTCCTGGGCCATCAGGGCTCAGGTAAGACCGCGCTTGCCGAAGCGATCCTTTATTGCACAAAGTCAATAGAGCGTATGGGTCGTGCGACAGACGGAAACACGACGATGGACTTCGATCCTGAGGAGATCAAGAGACAGATATCGATCAATGCGACCGTTGCTGCCTGTGAATACAAGGACAGCAAGATCAATATAATCGATACTCCCGGTGATTTTGATTTTCTGGGCGAGGAGATGTCAGGTATCCGTGTTGCTGACAGCGGCATCGTATTGATCTCCGCGAAGGGCGGCACATCAGTAGGCTCAGAGAAGGCTATCCGACTCCTTAACAAGAAGAACGTTCCGTTCCTTTTCTTCGTTAACAGGATGGATGAGCCGAACGCTGATTTCGACGGCGTTATCGAGCGTATGAGAAACCGTTACGGACCAAGCGTTATCCCGCTTTCTCTCCCTATCATGGAAGACGGTAAGATGACAGGTATCGTTGATGTCATGAACCGTAAGGCTTTCTCTCTTGATGCCAAGACGGGAGCTACTAAGGAAATACCGCTTCCGGAGTCCTTCAACGCAAGGATCGATGAACTTCAGGATGCAGTCAACGAAGTAGTTGCAGAATCTGATGATGCATTGATGGAGAAGTATTTTGCAGGAGAGCCGTTCACGGAAGACGAATTCAGACACGGTGTACATGCCGGTTTCAGAACACAGAGACTGCATCCTATCTATTGCGGATCTGCTTATATGAATTGGGGTGTCGATTTCCTCCTTAACTGTATTTCAAAAGACACACCTCCGGCAGGCCGTAAGCCGGTCCTCATGGGAACACTCCCTGACGGTTCCGAGATCGAAGTTGAGTGCAAGGTCGAAGATCCTCTTGCAGCATTTGTATTTAAGACGATCGCTGACCCGTTCGTAGGACGAATCAGTATCTTTAAGGTAAACGCAGGTGAGATCAAGGCTAACTCCGTTGTATATAACGCAACGAAGGGCAAAGAAGAGAGGATCAGTAACCTCTTCTTTATGGTCGGTAAGAAGCAGATCCCTACGGATAAGGTTACAGCAGGTGATATCGGATGCGCAGCCAAGCTCGCCATCACACAGACGAACGATACGCTCTGCGACAAGTCCAGGATCATCGAGATGCCTAAGATCTCATTCCCTACACCATGTCTTTCGATGAGCATCTCGCCTCTGAAGAAAGGTGAAGAAGATAAGATCATGGGCGGCCTTACAAAGCTTTCCGATGAGGATCCTGTATTCAAGGTAGAGACAAATCCTGAGACCAAGCAGATGGTAATCTCGGGTCTCGGCGAATCCGAGATCAAGGTATTGATCAGTAAGCTCAAGGCTAAGTACAACGTAGATGCAGAGCTCGGCGCTCCTAAGGTTCCTTACCGTGAGGCTATCCGTAAGAAGGTCAAGGTTCAGGGTAAGCACAAGAAGCAGTCCGGCGGTCACGGCCAGTACGGTGATGTCTGGATCGAGTTCGAGCCTTCGGATTCCGAAGAACTCATCTTCGACGAGAAGGTATTCGGCGGTGCAGTACCGAAGAACTTCTTCCCTGCGGTTCAGAAGGGACTTGAAGAAGCAGTCAAGAAGGGCGTTCTCGCAGGCTATCCTGTAGTTAACCTTAAGGCAACATTGGTAGACGGTTCTTACCACGATGTAGACTCATCGGAAATGGCATTTAAGATCGCAGCTTCACTCGCTTTCAAGGCAGGTATGGAACAGGGCAATCCGATGCTCCTCGAGCCTTATTCAACAGTAGGTGTCCATATCCCTGAAGATAAGCAGGGTGACATCATGGGTGACATGAGCAAGAGAAGAGGAAGGATCATGGGATACGGTACCGACGAAGACGGTGCAACAGTTGTTTCCTGTGAGGTTCCTACGGCAGAGATGGCAAACTATGCTACTGACCTTAAGTCGATGACGCAGGGCAGAGGCTGGTACACCATCGAGCATGTAAGATATGAGATGGCTCCGCCGGAAGTTGCCGAGAAGGTAATCGCCGAGAGCAAGGCCGAAGAAGAGTAATCTGAAGTTTATCCATATTCATTCTTTACCTCTTTGGATCGAAAGGTATATATTGACGGGGCTGACCTTAAAACGCGGTGAAGGATCACTGCAAAGCGGGGGGTCAGCCCCTTTAATTTGTCTTCTGAAGTGTGTCGGGAAAGTGTATAATGGTCATATTAAATGATGCGGAGGATCAATATGAGTCAGTATGATTATCTTATAGTCGGTGCGGGACTTTACGGGAGTGTTTTCGCGAGGCTTGCGACGGACAGCGGCAAGAAGTGCCTTGTGATAGATAAGAGGGATTATGTAGCCGGCAATATCTATACGGAAGAGATAAACGGCATAAATGTCCATAAGTACGGAGCTCATATATTCCATACGAGCAATAAGGAAGTGTGGGAATTCGTAAATAAGTATGCGGAGTTCAACCGCTATACAAACAGCCCGATCGCGAACTACAAGGGTGAGATCTATTCCATGCCTTTCAATATGTATACATTCAACAAGATGTGGGGCGTCGTAACTCCGGAGGAAGCCAGGAAAAAGATCGACGAGCAGATGGCTGACTGCAGGGTCGAGGAACCGAAGAACCTTGAAGAACAGGCGATGAACCTCATCGGAAAGGATATCTACGAGAAGCTCGTAAAGGGCTATACGGAAAAGCAGTGGGGCAGAAAGGCTACGGAACTTCCGGGATTTATCATCAAGCGTCTTCCGGTAAGGCTCACTTATGACAATAACTATTTTAACGATACATATCAGGGTATCCCGATCGGAGGCTATACGAAGCTGGTCGAGAACATCCTTGAAGGGATAGAGGTCAGGCTCGGCATCGATTTCCTCAAGAACAGGGATGAGCTCGAAGGACTGGCTGACAAGATCGTCTATACGGGAATGATCGACGAGTATTACGATTACTGCTTTGGCGAACTTGAATACCGTTCCCTGAGATTTGAGACGGAGATCATGCCTGATGTGGATAATTATCAGGGAAATGCGGTCGTAAACTATACGGATTCAGAGACACCTTACACGAGGATCATCGAACATAAGCACTTTGAGTTCAACACATGCAAGGGAACCGTGGTATCGAGAGAATATCCGGCTACCTGGAAGAAGGGCGACGAGCCTTATTATCCGATGAATAATGACAGGAATAACGAACTTTATCAAAAGTATGAGGATAAGGCCAAAGAGGATAATAAGGTCATATTCGGCGGAAGGCTCGGTAAATATATGTATTACGACATGGATGATACGATCGAGGTCGCGATCAACGATTACAGGGCTCTTTAAGGCTCATAAAGACCTTCACGGCGTTATCTGTTCTTAAGTTGCTTTTTGTCTGATGGAGAGTTTTTTCTTCATCTTCAATAAAGTATGTTATAATTTGCCCAAATCGCTTTTTCGAGGAGAAAGATATGAGACAAGGGAAAAAGATACCGGCTTTGATCCTGGCGGCTGCGATGCTTACAGGCGTAGTGTCATGCAGCAAAGGCGAAGAGGTGCCTTCTGATGTATCCGATGGTTCGGTAATTACCATTGATGCTGAGACCAAGCCGCAGGATGAGGGTACAGAGGACACGGGAGATGTTCCGCAGATAACGAATGAAGACGGCGAATATCTTGTTGCGGGCGAGACTTTTGAGGAAAGATACGGAAGTCAGCTCGGGTCCTATCTTTTCCATCAGTATACTTTTGACGGCAAGAATATCCCGGTCGAAGAATCCAACTACTATATGATCCATGAATTCGTGGAATTCAATAATATGGCAAAGGACGGCTACTATGAGCTTCCGATGACGAGTGAAGGTCTTATTGATCTGTCGTTTGAGTTCACTAATAATGTCGAGCTCTACGGTTATGAGTTCAAGACCGTGGGTGACATGATGAGGTTCTATGCCGAGATATCCCTCGCATGTTCCTATATCTGCTGGGAAGTCGGTCATAACGAATACGGTATCGAAGTATCCAAGGAGACACTGGATTCCGTTGAGACCACGATCGATACGATATCTGAGCTTGCCGAGGAATCAGGTCTTACGCTCGACCAGTTCCTGTCGGTAAACTACGGCAAGGGTTTTGACGAGGAGGCTTTCAGGCAGATCCTTATCCATTACGATTATTATGATGATTTCGTAAAGAACTATCCGCTTCCTGAAGAGGAGTATATATTCCCTCAGGTAAATCATGTCCTCTTTGGGGCGTATGACGGCGTTGCGACCAAGGAAGAGGTCGAGATGGCTTACTATAAGGCTCAGACATTCCTTGAAGCCTGCAAGACGACAGATGACATCATCACTAACGGCGAGGTGCTGAAGGAGACGGGAGACGTTCAGGAGGTCGCTACATACTTTGTTCCCAAGGAAGGCTTTGTTCAGGAATTTACCGACTGGGCCTACGATGAGAACAGACAGGTCGGAGACATGGCGATCGTAAGGACTGTTTACGGATACCATGTAATGGGCTTTTTAGGCATCAATGAGATCTCTGAGGAAGATAAGTACAATATGGCTTCCGATTATGCCAATGAAGAGATCTATCAGATCTATTACGCCGAAGTATATGAATTCGGAACGGATGACGTTTTCGAAGAGCCGAAGAGTGTCGGCGGAGAAGGGGACGAGACGGCTCAGACTGTCTCTGAGTCTTTGAACCTCGACGAGAACGGAAATATCATCATCGAGACGACGGGAACGACGCCTGTCCTCACGATAGGTGCTGACAGCACGAGCAAAGGGCTGATGGCAACCAGGATCGCGGCAGCTTCAGTCGGCGGTATCGCGATAATCGCGATCATCGGACTTATCATAGCGACGATCACAAAGGATAAGAAATCCGGTGCTTCAGGTGACGGAAAAGCAGATAACGAAGGATCGGAGGAAGATCCGAAGGAAGAGTAACGGTTTAGGGAAAAGGAAGGGAACGTGGAAAGCTACAAGAAGACCAAGACCAAGAACGGAATATCGCGGGCTGTGGTTTTTGCGGTTGCCATTTTGGTGCAGATCGCCTGGCTTGCCGTCATGCTCGTTTTCCTTCAGGGCTATTCTTCGTATGTTTCCATAGCTTTTTCCATAATCGCCCTCATCGTGGCACTTTATGTTTTCGGAAAGAACATGAATTCGGCCTTTAAGTTTCCGTGGCTGATACTCATACTGGCGGTGCCTTTCTTAGGGCTTACGCTCTACTTCATTACGGGTCACTCGGAACTTAACAAGAGACAGATAAAGAGATTCAACCGGGTTGCCGAGTGGATCAGGAGCCTTGGCGAGACATGTAATCATGATGACGAGCTGTTCTGCGGCAAAGATATCTCTATTACAAACCAGTCGAGATATATCTCGAACATCGCGCATTATCCGGCTCATTTCGGAAGCAAGGTCACTTATTTTTCGGAAGCGGTCGACTGCATGAACGACATCATCGAGGAAGTCAGGAAAGCGGAAAGATTCGTCTTCCTCGAGTATCACGCGATCGAGAATTCCACTTATTTCCTGAAGCTTGCCGATGTTCTGGAAGAGAAGGTCAAAAAGGGCGTTGAAGTAAGGCTCATCTATGATGAGGTCGGAAGCCTCGTGTTCATCAACCGCGATTTCGTCAAGAACATGACTGACAGAGGCATCAACTGCAGGGTGTTTAACCCTATCGCGCCTACTATAAACGTCCTGATGAACAACAGGGATCACAGGAAGATCACCGTCATAGACGGCAAGGTCAGCTACACGGGAGGTTTTAATCTTGCCGATGAGTATTTTAATCTCGTGTCGCCGTACGGCTACTGGAAGGACACGGGCGTGAAGGTCGAAGGCAAGGCGACGCTCAACCTGACGACGATCTTCCTTGAGATGTGGAACCAGATAAAGCAGACGGATACCGTCGAAGCCATAAAGGGATTCCTCGAGAGTTCGGATGATGCCCCTACCGTAAGTGACGGCGAGCTCGTCCAGCCTTTTGCCGATTCGCCTCTCGATACCGAGACGGTCGGAAGGAGCGTCTATCTCAACATGATCTCGGCCGCGAAGAAGTATATCTACATATCGACGCCGTACCTCATCACCGATGACGAGACATATGCGGCGCTTACTCTCGCAGCGGGAAGGGGAGTCGATGTAAGGATCCTGATCCCCGAGATCCCCGATAAGAAGATCGTATACCGCGCGACCTGTTCATATGCAACACTCCTTGCCCAGAACAGGGTAAGGATATATAAGTTCAAGGGCGGATTTAATCACGCCAAGCAGGTCGTATGCGATGACGAGATCGCTACCTGCGGCACGATAAACTTCGATTACAGATCCTTATATTTCCACTTCGAAAACGGCGTGCTCTTCACCGACCGTGAAGCGGTCCTCTCCATGAAGAAGGATTTTTTAGATACTTTCGCGAAGTCTTCCGACGAGACGGCTGCCTTCGAGAACCGTCTTAAGAGGAGGAATATCCTCTACGACAACATCATAAGACTTATTTCTCCGCTGTTTTGACGGTTACGAACACATAGCCCAGACCGTCCTCGCTTATGACGACGTCGGACGCGTCCGCATCTTCCGGGATCAATATATCGTCCTTGGGCATCCTTCCTATGAGATATCCGTCATAGCTCTTATACTCCCCTATCTCGAAAAGGCCCGCATAATCCTCGAAAAGACAGCCCGTTTCCTGAATGAACTTACTGTGCGGAAGTCCGACATATCTGATGTGCCACGGCTCATATTCAAAACCCGTGATGTCTTCCGCCCCGTAAGGGTATCTGATGATAAAACCATAGTCATAACAGTTGTCGTTGACGAACTGTCCCGCATCGCACTGGATGAATCCCGCACCTGCAAATCCCGAGATATAGACGTCTAATGCAAGACCCGTCTGATGTTCTGACGTTCCGGGGATCGCCGCTACATCAGGTCCTTCTTCCTCCAGGACTCTTGCCTGGTCTTCATATGTCCTGTAACTGCTCATGACGAGGAGCTTATCGCCGGTCTCCTCCATGACGGCAGACGAAAGTGCCGCGTAACTGTCCGTAATGCACCTGTTCATGAGAACTCCGGTGTCCTTATATTCCACGATATCTGCCAGATAGTCCGCTCCGATCTGATATTCCGTATTTACGAGCAGGAGCGACTGATCCACGGTAAATATCTCCGATGCTTCCTCAAAGGTATATGTGTCATATCCGCTTACGGACTGATCATAACCGGATTCCAGTTTGCCCGAAGCCGACCCCGCGTTTCTTTTGTATACGTTCTTGGGACTTAGCCAGAAGAATAAACCGACGAGGATGACACCTATTATCAGAAGCCCGGTGAGAGCTTGCGCAAGTAGTTTTTTCATTTGAGAAATTCCTTTCTGCAGCTATAATTAGAAGTATATTCGATATTCGATCTACTTCAATAACTTATGGAAGACATTAAGAGGATATTACAACTGTCCGGACTCGGACTCGATCCCGCAGAAGAGCGGGAACTTGAGGCATCTTTATCGGAGATGCTGTCCTTTGTCGAGGTCATAAGGATGTTTTCGCCGGGCGAAGATCCTGTCCTCGTAAGTTCCGGCGTTCCGTCAAGGACGTTCTTTTCCTACAGACCGTCTTTGAACTATAAGGAGGACCTCTTCAATATCTTCCTCGATAAATACGATCCTGACTTCGACAGCGTTGCAATAAAAGATAACATCATGGTCAAGGGCCTTCCCTGTACGGCCGGCTCGAAAATGCTGTCGGACCACACCGCTTCGTATGATGCCGACTGTATAAAGAAGCTCAAAGCCGCGGGACTTAAGATCGCGGGCAAGACCAACATGGACGAGTTTGCTATGGGCGGCGCCTCCCTGACGGGATACAAAGGCCCCGTGATCAACCCCTTCAACAGCGAACTTATCGCGGGCGGCTCGTCAGGCGGATCTGCCGCCGCCGTCGCATCAGGCCTTAACAGGTGGGCATTGGGATCCGATACAGGCGGATCGCTTAGGCAGCCCTGCTCATATATGGGACTTACGGGACTTAAGCCGACCTACGGAAATGTCTCGCGTCACGGCCTTATCGCCTATGCGTCATCCTTTGATCAGATAGGACCGATGGCATCTTCGCCCGATGATGTCCTTAAGCTCTACGACATCATAACTACGGGAAGATACGTTCAGGACATCCCGGATAAGACCAGGCTTCTGGTTCCCGATAATCTGATCGAGATGTCGTCCGATTCCGACATCATCATGAGATCCGTATCGCTCACGGGTGCGGACTCGGTCTTCCATTTTGACATGCCGTATATCGAGGAATTCCTGGCCTGCTATTACATAATCGCGTGCGCCGAGGCCTCCTCAAATCTCGGAAGGTACAATAGCGACAGATACATGAGCCGCGCGGAAGGCTTCGGCTTCGAGGTCAAAAAGAGGATCTGCCTCGGAAACTTCGTCCTGTCGCACGGTTTCTACGACGAGTACTACATGAGCGCCGTCCGCGCCGCCGAACACATAAAAGACCTGATGTACCGCCTCTTAAGGCCCGGCACGATCCTTCTTATGCCTGTCACTTACAGCGCTCCTTCGAAGGTGTCGGATTATCTCAATGATCCTCTTCAGAAGTACAAAAACGACGTCTTTACGGTCCTTTCCAACATCACGGGGCTTCCTACACTGACATTCCCGTGTGCCGTAAGACCTGACGGGTCGCCCGTAGGAGTTCAGCTTATGGGCTCAAGGGGCTCCGAGCACCATCTCATATCCGTCGCGAAAAAGGCAGGAGGTGAAGAATGATGCTCGAGACAGTCATAGGGCTTGAAGTCCATGTCGAACTTAATACGGAGCATAAGCTCTTCTGCTCATGCAAGAACCGGTTCGGGGATCCTCTTAATACCAACCGCTGCGAGATCTGCGAGGGGCTTCCCGGCGCGATTCCCGTATTTAACAAAGAGGCACTGATCCCCTCGGTCAAGACGGCTCTGATCTTAGGCTGCGGCGTAGAGGAATCATCAGGCTTTGACAGAAAGAACTATTTTTATCCCGACCTTCCGAAGGGTTACCAGATAACCCAGTTCTACAGGCCTTTTGCGAAGGGAGGGAAAGTCTATCTTCCCAAAGCGGGCAAGACCATAAGGATCAGGGAGGTCCATATGGAGGATGATGCCGCGAAGATCGTACGTGAGGGGGACAAGACCACGGTCGACTATAACCGATGCGGAGTCCCTCTTAACGAGATAGTCACGATGCCCGATTTCAGGTCAGGCGAGGAAGTCACGGAATTTCTCGAGATCCTCAGGAAGGACCTTAAGGCCTCCGGCGTGACCGACGGCAAGATGGAGCAGGGTTCAATGAGAGTCGATGTCAATATCTCGGTCCACGATGAAGGCGAAGAGTTCGGTACAAGGACCGAGATCAAGAACCTGTCGTCATTTAAGGCAACATATAAAGCCATAGAAGCGGAGAGGAAGAGGCAGGAGGAGATAATATCGGCAGGCGGCCTTATCTTCCAGCAGACGCTCAGATTTGACGAGGACAATGAGACTGTCAAAGTCATGAGGGATAAGGAAAACAGCGACGACTATAAGTATTTCCCTGAGCCCGACCTTGACGACGTCATCATAACGGAAGACTTCATATCCGAGGTCCGGGCGGATATCCCCGAACTTCCTTCGGTAAGGTCGGAAAGGTTTGTGTCCGAGTACAGGATCAGGGAGGAAGATGCCGTCATACTGTGCGGCGATGATAAGCTCGCTGATGTTTTCGAGAAGGGGGCAAAAAAGACGGGGGATCCGTCCGTCTGCTCTAACCTTCTTGTCTCCTTTACGGGGGAGACGGGTAAGGTCCCTGACGCGGAGGTCCTCATAGCGGTATCAGGCCTTCTCATAGAAGGGAAGATCAGTTCCGGCATGGCCAGGACACTTTTAAAGGAGCTTTTCGAAAACGGGCGCGACCCGTATGAATATATCAGGGAGAAGGACTTCCTCATGATCACCGACGACAGGGCGATAGAGGAAGCAGTCCTTCAGGTCCTGGGTGAAGAGGAGAATAAGAAGGCGGTCAGCGACTACCTTCAGGGCAAGGACAAGGTCCTGGGCTTTCTCGTGGGGAAAGTTATGAAGAAGCTCAAGGGCAGGGCCGATCCCGAAAAGACGAGGAAGATACTTACGGATAATCTTGTTCGCAGGGATTGACGTTTGATGTATAATAAGTAATTATTTATCTTGATTTACGGTTTGTTACGAAAGGATAGGAGACTAAAGTGCCTGACGGCGTGTTAAAGATCATATTAGATCTTCTGGTCGTATTTGTTTTTATACTGATCAATGCTTTCTTCGCGGGAACGGAGATGGCTGTTATCTCACTTAATGATGCTAAGATGCACAAGATGGCCGAGGAAGGTCACAAGCGTGCGAAGAAAGTCCTGAAGTTCATCAATAATCCGGGCACATTCCTTGCCACGATCCAGGTCGGCGTTACTCTTGCGGGATTCCTGTCATCGGCTTTTGCCGCTAATAACTTCTCATCCCTTATTGCAGGCTCGATAGACCCCGATGCCCGTCATTCATGGATCATGCCTTTATGCACGGTCCTGATCACGGTCGTTTTATCATATTTTTCCCTCGTCCTGGGAGAGCTCGTCCCGAAGCGCATCGCACAGAAATACCCTGAGAGATGGTCCTTTGCTGCAGCAGGCATCGTCCGCGCATTCGGCGTTCTCGCCACCCCGTTCGTCAAGTTCCTTACGGCTTCCACCAATGCGATCCTGAAGCTTCTGAGGATCGATCCTCAGAATACCGACAAGGAGGTTACGGAGGAAGAGATAAGGATGATGGTCGATGTCGCTTCCGAATCCGACTCGATCGAAGACAGCGAGAAGGAGATGATCGAGAAGATCTTCGAGTTCAACGACAAGGAAGTCTCCGAGATCATGACTCACAGGAAAAAGATCGTATCTTTGTCCGTAGATGCCCCTTACGAAGAGGTCATAAAGATCGCAAGGAATGAGAAATATACGCGTATCCCCGTCTACAGGGACACTATTGACGATGTCGTAGGCATCCTTCACATCAAGGATCTTCTCGGCATGTCCGAATCAGACATCAGGAACTTCAAGCTCTCCAAGTACATAAGAGAACCGCTCTTTGTCCATGAGACAAAGAAGATATCGTCCCTGTTCAACGAGATGAAGAACGTCGGCATGCAGATGGCCGTCATCGTTGACGAATACGGCGGAACGATGGGAATCGCGACGATAGAAGACATGGTCGAGGAGATCGTGGGCAACATCTCCGACGAGTTCGACGAGGAGGAGCAGGAGTGCATCAAGCTCTCGAACGGCGACCTTATCGTAGCAGGAGACATGACTCTCTCCGATCTCGAAAATGAGATCGACATCGAGCTTACCGATGATGAATACGACACGATCGCAGGTCTCGTCATCCAGCTCCTCGACAGGATACCGGAAGAAAGGGAGAAGCCGACGGTTACCTATAAGAACCTTGATATCAAGGTCCTGCAGGTCCAGGAAAGAAGGATCGCGAAGCTTTTGATCCACATCAATCCCGTCGAAGAACCCGAGGACGAAGAGGAAGATGATGACAAAGAAGACAGGTGATCTTAAGTATAAATGCGTTCTCTATGATTTTGACGGCACCCTTGCCGATTCCGTTCCGGTTATAATCCTGAACCAGAGGATGGCCTATGAGGAGGTCATGGGATACTGCCCCAGGACCGACGAAGACCTGAAAAGCTACATCGGGCTCCCCCTGACCGACACATTTGCGATGCATGACGAAGTCACGCAGAAAAAACTTCTCGAGTCCTACCAGAAGATCAACCTGGATATGCTCAGGAAGGATATGATCCCCTTTTTCGACGGTGTCGAGGAGGAACTTTTGAAGCTTAAGAAGATGGGCGTTCTTCAGGGCATAATAAGCGCCAAGAGAAGGGTATCTCTCGGCATAACGCTCGAAAACAAAGGATATAGCGACTTTTTCGATATCCTGGTAACAAAAGAAGACACAGAAAAGCACAAGCCTGACCCGGAGCCTTTCTGCTATTCCTGCCGAAAACTCGGGCTTAAGCCCTCCGAGGTCATCTACGTGGGAGATGCAAAAGGCGACATCCTGGGGGCTCAAAATGCCGGGATCGATTCGGTATTCGTCGAGTGGAGCATGATGCCCAAAGACGGGATACTTGACCTGAAACCGACATATGTCATCAAAGAAATGAAAGAGCTTTCTTGCATTATTACAAACTGCGAATTATAATGGGTAGTGCTTTTTTGAAAAGAATATGTTTGGAAAAGGATGGTTTGACACATGGCAAACTCAAAGAAAGTAAGCAAAGGTCTCAGTTATAAGACCAAGAGCAGAGTGATCCTCGGAGTAGTTATCGCACTCCTTATCCTGATCGTAGGAGGCTATTTTACTTACTACACAGGTCTTCCTGCACGTATCATACCTGCAGTTAAGATCGTTCAGACTGTCGACGGCAAGGAAAAGACCATCGGCAGGATCTATACGCCTGAACTTAACTACTACAGAAACCAGATCCTTTCCATGTATTCCCAGTACGGCCTTACTCCGAGCCAGGAGTATCTTGATGCCATCAACGAGCCTACGGGCAAGACAAACGGACAGCTCCTCTACGACCAGGCTGCAGAGCAGATCGTAAGCGTCCGCCTTGTAAATGATATTGCAGCGAAGGACCCGAATTTCTATTCAGGTTCCAGCAGATATGCCGAGTACCAGCTCTATCTCTTTGAGCTCCGTGCCGACAACAACAGTTTTCCGACAGTAGGACAGTATCTTGCAGCTAACTTCGGTTCAGGCATGACACCTTCCATGTTCGCCAAGATCGTAAGAGACGAGAACATCGTTCAGGAGTACCAGGAATTCCTTAAGCAGACAGAATTCCTTCCTACGGAAGAAGAAGTCCGCGCCGTATATGAGCAGAATCCTGATCTCTATATCCATACTGACTTTAACTGGTACTATTTCAATAAGGATACTTTCTCGGATCCTGAGGCTTCGGCTTACCGTGTAAAGAAGGCAGCTGAAGATTCCGCCACATTTAACGGCGCCATCCTGGAAGAGATGGGTCCGGAGCTTGCCGAGATCATCGGATTCGATCCTAACACCAATTCCACTCTCGTTCAGGGCATTGCAAAGTCCGACGTAGCCAACAACGGCTATCCGGAGGCTATGAACGAATACATCTTCAATCCTGAAAATGTCGGCAAGGCAGAGATGTTCAAGTCCGAGAACGGTTGCTACGTAGCACTTCCTATCTCCGTACATACTGCCGATGATACAGTTTATTCCTACAGAAAGATCGTTCTCAACAACGTTGATATCGATGACAACGATTATACCGAGGAAGAGCTCATCGCAGGTATCGAGAAGACAGAGAAGAAGGCTAACGAGCTGATCGCCAATGTCAAGACAGAGGAAGATTTCATCAAGCTGTGCAAGGACAAGACAGAAAGCTACGATGATATCACGACAGGCGGCTATACTTCAGGTGTTTACGCATTTGACTTCGAGGGCGAGGCAGTATCCAACAACGATCAGAAGCTTGCAGAATGGCTCCTCGATCCGGCAAGAAAGTACGGCGACATGTTCGTCATGAGATCCTACAGTAACAGAATGGTCTATATCTACTTCTTCGACGAGACAATGGAGTCCTGGGAGTATGAGATCACCAACCAGCTCGTTAACGAGAAAGCTAATAACTGGGCACTGACATCCGTTCCTACGGAGACGACTGTTCCTCAGATCTCTTATGAAGTAGCAGAGAAGCTTTCTTACTACGCTTCATAAGACAGACAAAACCGAATATGAGATGCCTTTGAGCGCGAAGTAAAAACTTTTGCGTCAAAGGCATTTTTTTGTTGACATACCTTGACCACACGAGTATAATTTTTTAATGCGTCATATTGTAATAGGGGTATTATGCCCTTTTTACTTGACGAAACCGATTTTTTGTGCTATCGCACGCATTTTCGGTAACTAGCGAAGGCCGCTAAGAGACCTTTGTCTCTGAAGCTTATTAACTCGAGAGGTGATGTGATAATGGTTCGTTCCATCAAGCAGGGCAAGACCGAGCGTATGTCCTATTCTCGTATCGACGAGGTTATCGAGGTACCGAATCTCATTGAAGTCCAGAAAGATTCATATGACTGGTTCATGAATGAGGGTATCTACGAAGTTTTCCAGGAGATCTCCCCGATTACAGATTCACAGGGTTTGTGGGAAGTTTGGTTCATGGACAGGGAATTCGATGCTGAAAACCCGATCTGCGGACTTGACGAATGTAAAGAGAAAGACAGCAACTATGCTGCTCCTTTGCGTATAAATCTCCGTCTGCGCAACACACAGACAGGTGAGATCAAGGATTCACCGGCTTATGTAGGTGATTTCCCGATCATGACAGATCACGGTACGTTTATCATCAACGGTGCCGAGAGAGTCATCATCAGCCAGATCGTCCGTTCTCCGGGAGCTTATTTCGGAACGGCTTACGGCAAACTCGGAAAACTCGAATACACATCACAGATCATCCCTAACAGAGGTGCGTGGCTCGAACTCGAAGAAGACGAGAACGGTGTTATCAGCGTTCGTGTCGACCGTGCGCGTAAATTCCCTCTGACCATATTCCTCCGCGCTTTGGGCATGAACTCAAACGAGGAGATCATTGAGAAGTTCGGTGACGAGGAAGGCCTCCGCGTCACGATGGAGAAGGATTCCTGCAAGAACAGGGCTGATTCCCTCGCAGAATTCTACAAGAAGGTCCGTCCGGGCGAGCCTGTCAGCGTTGAGGCTGCAGAGAACCACCTGAACGCACTCTTCTTCGACTCAAGAAGATACGACCTCGCAAGAGTCGGTATCTTCAAGATCAACAAGAAGCTCAGCCTTTCCGCCAGGATCGCCGGACACAAGGCTGCACAGGATATAATCTCCCCTGACGGTGAGCTCCTCCTCAAGAAGGACGAGATCATCTCCAAGGACAAGGCACTGGAGATCGAGGATTCCGGTATCGACAGCATCGATGTATTCCCGATCATCAAGATCGGTGATACGATCAAGATCTCCGAGCAGCCGCTCCGTGTTATCGGTAACGGCCGTGTAGATGCCAAGAAGTTCATCGAGGCAAGCTTCTCCAAGAAGGATCTCAAGAACTTTGACATCTCTGCTACGAAGATCAACGAGAGAGTACTCGGAAGAGTCCTCCGTGAGATCGTTACGGATATCCGCGACAACGCTAAGAAGACAGAATACGCACAGAAGCTCACCGCTGCCCTCAACGACAGAAAAGCAGAGCTCATGCCTAAGAACCTCGTAACAGAGGACATCATCGCAATGGTTTCCTACTTCATCGGTCTCCGCTACGGTGTAGGCAGCGTAGATAATATCGACCACCTCGGCAACCGCCGTATCCGTTCCGTCGGAGAACTTCTCCAGAACCAGATGCGTCAGGGTATGGCCCGTGTCGAGAAGAATGTCCGTGAGAGAATGGCTGCCATCGACGAGAACGAGGCAGAGAAGGTTACGGCTCCGAGCCTTGTAAACACAAGACCTCTTAGCGCATCCTTCAGAGAGTTCTTCGGTTCATCACAGCTCTCACAGTTCGGTGACCAGCAGAACCCTCTTGCAGAGCTTACTCACAAGAGAAGACTCTCCGCTCTGGGACCCGGCGGTCTTTCCAGAGACCGTGCTTCCTTCGAAGTCCGAGACGTACACTCATCCCACTACGGACGTATGTGTCCTATCGAGACACCTGAAGGACCGAACATCGGTCTTATCACATCACTTGCAACATATGCACGTGTTAACCGTTACGGCTTCATCGAGACTCCTTACCGCCGCTACGATAAGGAGGCAGGCGTCGTAACAGCTGAAGTTGAGTATATGACAGCTGACAGAGAGGACCTCTATAACATCGCTCAGGCTAACGAGCCTTTGGATCAGGATGGACACTTCATTGGTAAGAAGGTCGTCTGCAGACACCTCGATAAGTTCCTCGAGGTTGCTCCGAGCGAAGTCGATTACATGGACGTATCTCCTAAGCAGCTCGTATCCGTTTCAACGAGCCTTATCCCGTTCCTCGGTAACGACGATGCTAACCGTGCTCTCATGGGCTCGAACATGCAGCGTCAGGCAGTACCGCTTATCAAGCCTGAGGCACCGATCATCGGTACAGGTATGGAATACCGTGCCGCCAAGGACTCCGGTGTATGTAAGGTAGCTAAGCACAGCGGTGTCGTTAAGTTCGTTGCCGCAGATTCCATCGATATCGAGCGTGAAGACGGTGCTATCGATACATATAAGCTGTCCAAGTACCAGAGATCCAACCAGAGCAACTGCATCAACCAGAGACCGATCGTTTCCATCGGCGAGCAGGTCAAGGAAGGCGATGTAATCGCTGACGGTCCTGCAACCGATAACGGTGAGCTTGCTCTCGGTAAGAACGTTCTTATCGGATTTATGACCTGGGAAGGTTACAACTACGAGGACGCCGTTCTTATTAACGAGCGTATCGTACGTGATGATGTATATACTTCCATCCATATTGAAGAATATGAGTGTGAAGCCCGTGATACAAAGCTCGGACCTGAGGAGATCACTCGTGAGATCCCTAACGTCGGTGACGATGCTCTTACGAACCTCGACGAGAACGGTATCATCCGTGTCGGCGCAGAAGTAAGGCCGGGCGACATCCTTGTCGGTAAGGTATCTCCTAAGGGTGAGACTGATCTTACGGCTGAAGAGAGACTTTACAGAGCGATCTTCGGTGAGAGGGCAAGAGAAGTACGTGATACGTCACTTCATGTACCTCACGGTGAGTCAGGCGTCGTTGTAGACGTTAACGTCTTTACAAAAGAGACGAATCCTAACCTCAAGAATTCGGTAAACAAACTCGTAAGAGTATATGTCGCTCAGAAGCGTAAGCTTTCCGTAGGTGACAAGATGGCCGGTCGTCACGGTAACAAGGGTGTTGTTTCAAGGATCCTCCCTGAAGAAGACATGCCTTTCCTTCCTGACGGTACGACTCTTGATATCGTTCTTAACCCTCTCGGTGTTCCTTCACGTATGAACATCGGTCAGCTCCTCGAGGTTCACCTCGGACGTGCTGCCCGTGCACTCAACTGGAAGGTTGCGACACCTGTTTTCGACGGAGCCAACGAGGCTGATATCGTTGAAGCATTCCAGCTCGCAGGCATCGATAAAGACGGTAAGACAGTCCTTTATGACGGACGTACCGGTGAACCTTTTGAGAACAGGATCACGGTCGGCGTCATGTACTACCTGAAACTCCATCACCTTGTCGACGACAAGATGCATGCACGTTCCATCGGACCTTATTCTCTCGTTACACAGCAGCCTCTCGGCGGTAAAGCCCAGTTCGGCGGACAGAGATTCGGTGAGATGGAAGTTTGGGCCCTCGAGGCATACGGCGCTGCTCATACTCTCCAGGAGATCCTGACAGTCAAGTCGGATGATATCGAAGGCCGTTCGAGAACATACGATGCCATCATCAGAGGCAACAACGTTCCTGCAGCAGGCGTTCCTGAGTCATTCAAGGTATTGATCAGAGAACTCCAGGCTCTCGCACTCGACGTAAGGATCTATTCCGGCGAGAACGAGTACGACATCCAGAAAGAGTCTGATGACGACTCGAACCTTATCGAAGTCAATGAAGAGACGAGAAAGGCTTTTGCAGCAGCAGTTCCTGATGCTGAAGACATTCTTGCCAACGGCTTTGTTGAGACCGACGAGACAGGCGACATCCTTGAAGAGGATATCGAAGCGTCGGATGAGGAATAATTAAAGTTTGTCAGTGCGTGCTTTGATCCTTTTCGAAAAGGATCGAAGGTAAATGGAAGGAGACTTCATATATATGTTTGAAACAAGTCATTTTGAGTCAATCGGTATTAAGCTTGCATCACCGGAGGTCATCAAGGGATGGTCCTACGGCGAGGTAAAGAAGCCGGAGACTATTAACTATCGTACTCAGAAGCCTGAGACAGACGGTCTCTTCTGTGAGAAGATCTTCGGACCTATGAAGTCATGGGAATGTCATTGCGGTAAGTATAAGAAGATCCGTTACAAGGGCATTATCTGTGACCGATGCGGCGTTGAGGTTACCAAGAATACGGTCCGTCGTGAGCGTATGGGTCATATCGAGCTTGCAGCTCCGGTATCCCACATCTGGTACTTCAGAGGCATCCCGAGCAGAATGAGCCTCTTGCTCGACATTCCTCCGAAGACACTCGAGAGAGTTCTCTATTTTGCTTCCTACATCGTTATCGACGGTGGTGAGACTGATCTCGTCAGAGGCCAGACACTGGAAGAAGCAGAATACCGTGAATATGTAAGTAAGTACGGCAAGCGCGCATTCGATGCAAGAATGGGTGCAGAGGCTGTTAAGATCCTCCTTAAGCAGGTAAATATCGATTCACTTGCAGAGGAACTCGACGAGGCAAGAAAGAATTCTTCCGGTCAGAAGAAGGCCAGGATCATCAAGAGACTCGAGGTAGTAGAAGCATTCAAGAACTCCGGCAACAAGCCTGAGTGGATGATCCTCGATGTCCTTCCTGTACTTCCTCCGGAGATCCGTCCTATGGTACCTCTCGACGGCGGACGTTATGCTACATCCGATCTTAATGATCTTTATAGAAGGGTTATCAACAGAAATAACCGTTTGAAGAAGCTCCTCGATCTCGGTGCTCCTGACATCATCGTCAGAAACGAGAAGAGAATGCTCCAGGAGGCAGTTGACTCCCTCATCGATAACGGCAGAAGAGGCCGTGCGGTAACGGGATCTACATCTGCTACGAACAGCAGGACACTTAAGTCCCTTACAGACATGCTCAAGGGTAAGCAGGGACGTTTCCGTCAGAACCTCCTCGGTAAGCGTGTTGACTATTCAGGACGTTCGGTTATCGTTGTAGGACCTGAACTTAAGATGCACCAGTGCGGTCTCCCTAAGGAGATGGCTCTCGAGCTGTTCAAGCCTTTTGTTATCAAGAGACTCGTAGAAGACGGACATACACCTAATATCAAGACAGGCCGCCGTATGGCAGAGCGCCCGACGCCTATCGTATGGGATATGCTCGAAGAGGTTATCCAGGATCATCCTGTAATGCTCAACCGTGCTCCTACGCTCCACAGACTCGGTATCCAGGCATTTGAGCCTGTACTCGTAGAAGGACGTGCCATTAAGCTCCATCCTCTCGTATGTACGGCTTTCAACGCCGACTTCGACGGAGACCAGATGGCTGTTCACGTACCGCTCTCGGCAGAGGCACAGGCAGAAGCAAGATTCCTCATGCTCTCTTCCAACAACCTCCTGAAGCCTCAGGACGGTAATCCGGTTACGGTTCCTACACAGGATATGATCCTCGGATGCTATTACCTTACCATCTCCCGTGAGGGTGCAAAGGGTGAGGGAATGGTATTCAGTTCCCTGGATGAAGCATATATGGCATATAACGAACACCAGATCGAGCTCCACTCTATCGTAGGTATCCGTATCTGCCGTGAGATCGACGGTGAGGAAGTAACAGGTGTTGTTAAGTCTTCCTTCGGCCGTTTCATCTTCAATGAGATCATCCCTCAGGATCTCGGTTATGTAGACCGTACAAAGCCTGAGAACAGGCTCGTTCTCGAGTGCGACTTCCTCGTAGGCAAGAAGCAGCTCGGTGATATCATCGCACGTTCCATCAGAGTACACGGATCCGCTTCAACAGCGATCCTCCTCGACAGCATCAAGTCGCTCGGTTATAAGTACTCCACCATAGGCGGTATCTCCATCGGTATCGAGGACATGATCGTTCCTGATATCAAGGAGAAGATGGTACACGAAGCCGAGACAAAGGTTGATTATGTTAACAGAATGTATGATAAGGGTCTCCTGAACGAGGAAGGCCGTTATAAGGCAGTAATCTCGATCTGGAACGAGACAACGGACACGATCACGAATGCTCTCATCAGCAACCTCGGTACATATAACCCGATCAAGATGATGTCAGACTCCGGTGCCCGTGGTTCCGCTCAGCAGATCAAGCAGCTCGCAGGTATGCGTGGTAACATGGCCGATACATCAGGTAGAACGATCGAGATCCCGATCAAGTCCAACCTCCGTGAAGGTATGAACGTTTTGGAGTTCTTTATCTCCTCACACGGTGCACGTAAGGCCCTCTCCGATACAGCTCTTAAGACGGCTGACTCAGGTTACCTTACACGTCGTCTCGTTGACGTTGCCCAGGAGGTAATCATCAGCGAGGAAGACTGCGGTACAGACGACTTTACATGGGTCAAGGAGATCGCAAACGTTGCTAACGACAAGAGAGATGTCGTCAAGACACTTGCCGAGAGACTTACCGGCCGTTATGCAGCTGAAGACATCACAGATCTCGAGACAGGTGAGATCCTCGTTAAGAGAAACGATCTTATCTATGCCGATATCGCCAAGAAGATCGAGGATTGCGGTCATAAGAAGGTTAAGATCAGGTCCGTATTCGACTGTAAGTCAAGACACGGCGTATGCTCCAAGTGCTACGGCCTGAACCTTGCAACAGGTCTTCCTACTACAGGCGGTGAGGCTGTAGGTATCATGGCAGCACAGTCTATCGGTGAGCCTGGTACACAGCTTACGATGAGAACGTTCCATACCGGCGGTATCGCATCCGGTGATGATATCACACAGGGTCTCCCTAGAGTAGAAGAGCTCTTCGAGGCACGTAAGCCTAAGGGTGAGGCTATCATGTCCGAGATCGACGGTACCATCAGGATCGAAGAAGGTGCAAAGGGTAAAAGAGAGATCATCGTTACGGCATCTCCTGACAGCGAGTTCCGTGACGAGGAAGGCAATGTCATCACAGAGTGCCGTTATCCTGTTTCCCTCCATGCTACTCTCAAGGTTTCCGACGGAGATGTTGTCGAGGCAGCAGATACACTTACCGACGGTACAGTTAACCCTTCAGACCTCATGAAGATCAAGGGTGTAAGAGGCGTTCAGAAGTATATCGTAAGTGAAGTTATCAAAGTATATAAGAGCGGTGGTGTTATCATCAACGATAAGCACATCGAGATCATCACACGTCAGATGATGAGACGTGTACGTATCGACGATCCGGGCGATACATCGCTCATGACAGGTACGACAGTAGACCTCTTCGATTTTGAGGCTGAGAATGAGAAAGCTCTTGCAGAAGGCAAGAATCCTGCTACAGGCAAGAGACAGCTCCTCGGTATCACGAAGGCTTCGTTGTCAACAGACTCGTTCCTGTCTGCAGCATCCTTCCAGGAGACAGCACGTGTTCTTACGGACGCAGCAGTCAAGGGCAAGATGGATCCGCTCATCGGTCTCAAGGAGAACGTTATCATCGGTAACCTTATCCCTGCCGGTACAGGTGTACAGAGATACAGAGATATCACGGCTGTTCCTGTTATCAGAGAGAACTGTGATGTCATCACGGGTCATCCGTATGATTCTTCTTCTGCAGAGGATGTCGAGAGATTCTCAAATGATTATCTCCTCGACCTCATGGAGAAGGAGCGCCTTGAGGAGGACCAGAATTTCTGATCCTGATCACATAAGATTTTGATCTTACAGGGAGGCTCCGCTTTTCCATCGCGGAGCTTTCCTTTTTCGGGAAGCAAACATAAAATTGAGAGGATTTTATATGACTAAGAACGTATTTGACATACTTGAAGAAAGAGGATACATCTCACAGGCTACACACAGGGAAGAGATCTACGAACTTCTCGGAAAGCCGGGTGTTACCTTCTATATCGGATTTGATCCGACTGCCGACAGCCTTCATATCGGACATTTTATCCAGATGATGGTCATGAGTCACATGCAGAAAGCAGGTCACAGGCCGATCGCTCTCATGGGCGGCGGAACGGGCATGATCGGTGATCCTTCCGGAAGATCCGACATGCGTCAGATGATGACCGTAGAGACGATCGACCATAATGTCGAGTGCTTTAAAAAGCAGATGGGCAAGGTCGTTGATTTCAGCGACGGCAAGGCAATGATCGTAAATAACGGTGACTGGCTCAGAAACCTGAATTTCATGGAATTCATGCGTGACATCGGACCTCACTTCTCCGTTAACAGGATGCTTACGGCCGAGTGCTACAAGCAGAGGCTCGAAAAGGGACTTACTTTCCTTGAGTTCACATATATGCTCATGCAGAGCTACGACTTCTACTATCTGCATCAGAAATATGACTGCTGTCTTGAATTAGGCGGCGACGATCAGTGGTCGAATATCATAGGCGGCGTTGAGCTCATCAGACGTAAGGATCAGGCGCCTGCATACGGTCTTACGTTTACTCTTCTTACAAACAGTGAAGGTAAGAAGATGGGAAAGACAGCCAAGGGTGCGGTATGGCTCGATCCGAACAAGACAAGCCCGTTCGATTTCTACCAGTACTGGAGAAATATAGACGATGCCGATGTCATAAAGTGCATGAAGCTCCTTACGTTCCTTGAACTGGATGAGATCAACGAATATGCAAAGCTTACTGATTCCGCTATAAATGAGGCAAAGAAGAAGCTTGCTTTTGAGGTTACTAAGATCGTTCACGGCGAGGATGTTGCTCTTGAAGTCAAGAAGCAGACAGAGGATATCTTCGAAAACAGCGGAAAGTCGGAAAACATGAATACGACAGAGATCACTTCCGATGAGCTCTCTTCGGGAATACAGCTTGCCGACGTCCTCGTAAGAACGGGTATCGTTAAGTCAAAGGGTGAAGCAAAAAGGCTCATGAGCCAGAAGGGCATCTATCTTAATGATGCTGTAGTGGAAGATCCTTTCTATGTTCTTAATGACGGAGATTTTACTGATAACGAGGCTATCGTAAGAAAAGGAAAGAAGATATTCCACCGTCTTAAGATAAAATAACGTATTTGATTTATTTTGCATATTAAATTATTATTAATTTAGTGGTAATATAATTACGCAAAAACGATATGGAGGTATTCTTATGAAGAATTTCAAGAGAGTAGCAGCTGCGCTTCTCATTTCGGCTATGGTCTTGGGTTTCGCCGGCTGTGGTGTTAAGGAAGTCGAAGCTAAGGATTTCAGGGATGTTGTTAAAGATGTTTTGGATTGTGATAAGGAAGATCTTGATTCAGCAGACGGAAAAGACTTGGATATCGATTACATCGAGGAGAGAATCCGCTACAGAGGCGAGGACAGCGATAAGTATACTGTAGTTTACTACGAGTATGAGGATGAGGAAGCTGCTAAGTATTTCTTCGATCAGGAGATCACGACCTATAAGTTCTATAAGTCACATGACGGTATCGAAGGTAAGATCAAGTTCAGCAGCAAGTATATGACAGTTGATGCTTCTTATGAGCCTTATTATGATGCTAAGTCTGAAGATATCTACGGCGGCATCTATCTCGCAGGTCCTTATGTAATCAAGATTTACTGCTACTCCGGTAAGGATAAGAACAAGGATACAGTTGATGAGTTGCTCAAGGAACTCGGACTCCCTAGACCGAGCAGAGCATGATCCTGCTGATCTGAAATGATTTTTGATATCCCGAACATCCTGTTCGGGATATTTTTTTGCGCAAAAACCGATTTGCATAACCTTCATATGAAATGTAGAATATTCTTACACATGGAGGTTTAGATATGAAAGCAAATAAGTTTGTCTCTTTTATTTCTGTAGTATTATGCGCAGCACTTATGGGATCGGTCCTGACCGCCTGCGGCAGTAGCGGCAAATCCAAAAGATCAAGATCCAAATCCAAATCCGAGAGAAGTTATGATGACGAAGACGATGAGGACAAAGGTCTGAAGATCAAGGATGAGGACGACAAGGGCAGCTCGAATATAATAAGCGCAGATGATTATATGGAGGCGATCGAGGAAGTCCTGGATTGTGACGATGACGAGTTCTACATAACCGATTCGGCATCTAATGCGGATGATCTCGTACAGTGGGTCTTTTATGATGGTGACGACAGTGGTTATTTCCTGTGCAATTACTACGAGTTTGAAGATAATAAAGCGGCTGAGGATTTCTTCGAATATCAGAACGAACAGATAGAGGATTACGAGTTTGACGGTCAGATGAAGACAAAGGATAACTATATCTTGATGGACGGCGAGTTCGAGGATGATTACGATGAATACGATATCTATGGAGGCATATATCTTGTCGGAAATACCGTTATCGAGGTAGTATGCGATTCATCAAAGAGCAAGCACAGGGACATGATCGACGAGATCCTTGAAGAACTCGATCTTCCGACTCCGTAAGGAGAACGGATCCGATACGGAAATCATTGAGACTGTCTCAGGACTTAAAGGCCTGAGACAGTTTTTCTTCGCTTCTTTTTCGAAAAGGGACAAAAAACGTATTTACAAACATTTGTTCGCGTTTTATAATTAATCCACATAAACCGGAAAGGGGAAGGATCCGATGAACGGCATGATCAATGAGTTTTCGTACGACGGCACCATAGAGGGCTTTTTGACGGTCATGAAGCATTGCATAGACAGTAAGGTCATGCCCAGACGGATCAAGCCGGAATATAAGGTGACGGGTTCTTCCGATCACGGCAGGTTCATGTATATAAGATCGGACTATGAAGCGGCCGATAAGCTCTACAAGATGATCGGGAGAAGATCGTCCGCTGAGGTCCAGCAGATGGTCGTGGATTTTTTCCTTACGGCGGTTCCTGATATGGAGATGGATCTGTTCATAATGATATGCAAGGCGATCAAGTACGGTGCGGTGATAGCGGAGGATTATCAGGACGAACTTATGAGGCGCGTCCAGTTTGCGATAAGGGATATGTACAGGGAAGCGGCATCCGTACTTCACGGGATGAGCGCGGTCACGATAGACGGCGTTTCTTTCTCGGTAATAAATCCCAGGAATAATGTCCTTCCCGTGATATTTAAGACTATATTGAGAAATGAAGCCTACGGCGACATATTAGTCTATGACAAGAGACATACACTCGTCCTGATACGGATGAATGAGACCGATGTGATACTTGATACCGGGCGTTTTCAGAATAACGAACTGAACTCGCCTTATGATCTTTACAGTAAGATGTGGACATATTTTAAGAGTGAAGATAACACGATATCGCATCAGGTGAGGAAGGAAAAGGCTGACGCTCTGTCCAAGCTCTGGTATATTGCCGTCTGAGAATATGATATTATCTAAGCATAAAAAGCTTAGTATATGAATCAGGGAAGCAGAGGTGTTTTGGGTTATGACCTCTTCCATTATCTTGACAGGGATGCCGGGATGCGGCAAATCAACTGTGGGCAAGGCACTCGCGAGAGAGCTTGCCGTGGACTTCTGCGACACTGACGACCTTATAGTAAGTAATTCCGGCGAGAGACTCCAGGATACGATCGATAAATGCGGACGGGATGCTTTTCTGGAACTCGAGAGGAAGACGATCCTCAGTTTTTCTCCTGAAGAACCGCTTGTAATATCAACCGGCGGAAGCGTCGTATTACATGAAGACGTTATGATGCACCTGAAGGAACTCGGCACGGTAGTCTTTCTGGATGCGGACCTCCCGCTTATCAGAAAACGGTTATGGAACCTCGATTCGAGAGGAATCGTTTTTTCCGAGGGCAAGGAAGATATCCTTGAGGTATACAGGGAAAGAGAACCTCTGTATTACAGATATTCCGACATAAGGATACATATCAATCACAGAAGAACAAATGATATCGTCTGCGAGATAATCAGAAGGACAAAAAAACGCTGAAATTTATTGTCATAAAAGCTATGGTAATGTATAGTTTTATTGCAATAGTTTGGAGGTATTTTATGAAGAACAGGAAAGTATTATCTTTAATCAGTCTTTTAATCTGTATCATCATGCTTGCCCTGTCCTTCACGGCATGCAGCAGTCTTGCAAAGAGATCCGGTAAATCATCAAGGTCAAGAGGAAGATATGAAGACGATGATGACGAAGATGATGAAGATGAAGACGATGAAGATGAAGACGATGAAGATGACGAAGATGACGAAGATGAAGGCGATGAGGACGATGACGATTACTATGAAGGTGATGACGGACTCTCGGATTATTCCTCCATCGGTGCTTTTGAAATAGAAGAACAGGTCGTATATGACGGAAATGATATAAAGATCACCGCGACAGATGCTCTTTCAGACGCATATTCGCAGGGGATCGAGTTCCTTATCGAGAACAATACGGATTCGGATGTTGAATTTTACGTAGAGAGCTTATATGTAAATGACTGCTACATAAGTTCCTATCTTGATAACAACCGTGTCACTGCCGGAAGCAAGGCCTATTCCAGGATATATATCTATTATGACCAGCTCTATGAATACGGTATCAAGAGTATCGGTAACATAGATATCCTGATCGACGGATGGGACAGCGAGACATACAATAGTGTTATGTACGCGGATATCAACCTTAAGACCAACCTGAAGCCTGATGAGCCTAAGCTCGGAGGCGACATCCCGGTATATAACAAGGACGGGCTCACCATAAATGCATCATACGGTACGGATTACTACGGGACGAAGTCTATCATCCTATACTGTGAGAATAATTCGAAGAAAGATATCTACGTATCCGTGAGGTCTTTTGATATCAACGGATTTTCCATGGATGGTTATGTATGGCTCGATCTCAACGCCGGGAAATACGGCATAGGAACTATCTACATCTATGAATCGTCTCTTGATGCCAATCATATAGACGAGATAGAGGAGATAGTCTTCAGCCTGGATATACAGGATGCGTCAAATTATATGGATAGCGTAACTACCGACAAGATAACGATCGAAGTTGAATGATCAGAACTCCTCGTCATCTTCGCCGTCGTCCAAATTATCGCCTGCAAGTGAATCCCTTATGGCTTTCTGTGTACAGTTGATCTCGACCTGAACAGGTTCGGAGATCCAGTCCAGCTCATTTTTTGCATCAAATCTGTATCCAAATGAGATCTCGACTCCGGTCGGGAAAGTATCACCTGCGCTCTCGATGATCATCGGATTATTAAGGTCATAAGCAGTATCGATACTTTTTCCTGCAGGGACGGTAAACCTGATGGCGCTGTCGAGGTTGATCTCACCGAAGTTAAGGGTCGGGGTCATTATCCTCATATCCCTGTCGGACTTGTTTGTGGCAAATACTTCCAGGAGATTATATTCCGGCTCGTCAAGTACCTTAATTGAAACGATGACATCTTCATTTTCGGCTATGATGATACTGTCTTTAAGGAACGGCACGGCCGCTTCCCCGAAATAGTTGGATTTGAAGCTGATAAGATCGGTATCGGCATAAGTGGCATTATTCGAATTGGTAACGGTAAATGAGATATCAAAGGTCTGTGCCTCCGTAATGCCGAATTCCTCAAGATAAGCCGTACTGTAGATCACAAAAAAAACATCGGCGGAATTTCCGGGAACGGTTACCGAGTCCTGAATATACCTGTATTCAAGACCGTTAACATAGAAACTGTCTGCAAAGAATGTCAGATCCTGGGAATAGTTATTTTCCAGCCAGAAGGCAACGGCGCACAGATCAGGTCCTTTGTCAGTCCTTATGATATCTTTTGCCGTTATCCTGACATTGTCCTTATCATAGATAACGGTCTCTTTGATCTTTATCTCGGGATGAAGATACTTACCGGGATCGTATGAGAGGACAGCTACAGCCGACGTATCAGACGGTTCGGTATAGGCATCGCTGTTTATTATGCTCTTGGTATACTGCTTCTTGAACAGACCCGAAAAATCATTTTTGGAGCATGATGAGAGCAAAAGAGCCAGAACCAAAGGGGCGACGATAAATACCTTCTTCATACTTTTCTCCTCCATTTCCCACTACAGTATACAAAAAACCGCCTTGTTGTCCAAGACGGTTCTGCTGATCAATTGTTTGTATCGCGGATGACGTTTCGCCTGATCTTTCCGCTTATCGTCTTAGGGAGTTCGTCCACGAATTCAACGACACGCGGATACTTGTAAGGCGCCGTGTTTTTCTTTACATACTGCTGAACTTCTTTCTTAAGCTCATCGCTTGCCTCAGCTTTCCCCGGAACAAGTACGATCGTTGCCTTAACGACCTGACCTCTGATGCCCTCAGGATCAGGTGTCGCGGTTACGGCACACTCGAGCACATAAGGAAGTTCCATTATAACGCTCTCGATCTCGAAAGGTCCGATGCGGTAACCGGAGGACTTGATAACGTCGTCGACACGGCCTACGTACCAGATGTAGCCTTCTTCATCCATCCATGCGGTGTCGCCCGTATGGTAATAACCATCGTGCCATGCTTCATCTGTCTTTGCCTGATCCCTGTAGTAACCCAGATAGAGACCGCAAGGTATCTTATTAGTCGTCTTGACGCAGATCTCACCCGTAACACCCGGCTTACATTCCTTTCCTTCCTCATCAAGGATGTGGATGTCGTAATAAGGATTAGCCTTACCCATGGAACCGAGCCTTATTGAAGAGCCGACGAGGTTACCGATCGCAAGCGTCGTCTCTGTCTGGCCGAAGCCCTCCATGAGACGTATGCCCGTTGCTTTCATGAACTGGTTGAATACCTCAGGGTTCAGCGCCTCACCTGCAACCGTAGCATACTTGAGGGAAGACAGGTCATATTTTGAGAGGTCTTCCTTAACAAGGAACCTGTACATCGTCGGCGGAGCGCAGAAAGTCGTAATATTGTACTTGGCAAACATCGGAAGGATCTCGTTTGCGTGGAACTTATCGAAGTCGAACGTGAAAGTCGGAGCTTCGCAGAGCCACTGTCCGTAGAGCTTACCCCACAGAGCCTTACCCCAGCCGGTATCAGAGATCGTGAAGTGAAGTCCGTTAGGGTCAACGTTATGCCAGAACTTTGCCGTTACATAGTGACCGAGTGCATATTTATACGAATGGCAGGCGATCTTCGGGTATCCCGTCGTACCGGAAGTAAAGAACATGACCATAGGATCATTTCCGCACGGCGTCTCTGAAGTCCTCTCGAAAACGTCGCTGGCTCCTTCGAATTCGGCATTGAAATCGTGCCATCCGTCGCGGCAGCCGTTGACCATAACGAGTGTTATGTCCATTCCGCTCTTATCGGCGGCAGCCTTTGCTTCTTCTGCAACATCGCCGTCAGCAGTACAGAGGATAGCCTTAACGCCCGCTGCCTTATAGCGGTAGTCAAAGTCGTGCTCCTTCAAAAGGTTCGTAGCAGGGATAGCGATGGCTCCGAGCTTATGAAGAGCGAGCATTGAGAACCAGAACTGATAATGTCTCTTTAAGACGAGCATTACCCTGTCGCCCTTTTTGATACCGAGGCTCGAGAGATAGTTGGCCGTCTTATTGGAATACTTCTTCATCTCTTCAAAAGTATACTTATGATCTGTCACGCCGTCTTTTGCGACCCATACCATGGCAACCTTGTCAGGGTCTTTGTCCGCTATGCCGTCAACGAGGTCGAAGGCGAAGTTGAACTTGTCGCATTCTCTCGTGAACTCGACATTCTTCAAAAGACCGTTCTCGTCGAATTCATCAACAACGAACTTCTTATAGACCGGATCTTTGAGATCTGCAAGGTCAGTATTGGATATTGCATTGGTAACATACTCTGTCTTGAACGGAACTTCCTTGACGTTGCCGTATTCGGCATTGAGGATGATCGCATAGAATTCGCAGTCCTCACCGCCCAGAGCATATTCGTTATGCGGCTGGTTGCTGTTGAAGATGATGCTGTCACCCGGATACAGTATCTCGGAATGATCTCCTACCTGAACCTTCAAGGTTCCCCTTATAACGATATTGAGCTCCTGACCTTCGTGGCTTACAAGCTCATACGGAGGATTCAGAGCTTCCTCGGAATACGGGATCACTACTCTGAACGGTTCACAGAGCTTGTTCTTGAAGTTGTTGCAGAGTCTTCTGTATTCGAAGCCTGCTCTTCTGGCGATAGCGACACCCTCACCTTTTCTCGTAACTTCGAATTCGGTAAGGGAAGCCGACTGACCTTCGAGAAGGTCGTTGATCTCAACGCCTGCGAGATTAGCTACCTTATATACGAATGTGAAGCTGAAGTCATCCACACCTTCTTCGTAACGGATGTACTGAGCTTCGGATACTTCTACTTTTGAAGCCATCTCCGCCGTGGTAAGTCCCATGTCGAGTCTTACGCCCTTGATCCTGTCCGCGATCTCATTGATCTTCTGTTCAAGATTCACGTTGCTGTTTGTCATGTTGTTCCTCCTTTTCTAAACCTTTAAGCGGGTAGAGGAGTTTTTCGGAAATAAAAAAACGCCCCAAAGTCCACTTGGACATTGAGACGGGAAATCCGCGGTACCACTCAACTTGCGAAGATATTCTTCACCACTTATAGGTTCAATCAAACCTCTTGCCTTAACGCGGCTGCCTTCGGACACAATCTACTCGAATTTTGACATTCATTCGGTGTGTCAGCTCGGGAGCGATAGTCTGTTGGTATGCGGTAATGTCGACTCTCAGCGCTTATCGACTCTCTGTGTTTACCTCAAGACCGGACCTTCTCCGTCACAGCTTTTTGATATACGAGGGTAGAATACTCCACGTTTTGAGCGTTGTCAACAGGTTTTCGGGTAGTTTTTCGGACAAAATAATATTATTTTTATGACAAAATATTGCTATTTAACAGATTGTTTACATATAAAGCAGAAAAATGAAATTTGTTCACATAATCTCCTAAAAACATTAAGAGTAATCGGCAAGAATAGTGGAAAACAGGCAGATATAAGCAATTGGGAGGAAAAGGTTATGACTAAGCAGTATTTGATAACAGGAGCGACAAGTTCGCTTGGAGTATATCTGGTAAAGATGCTCCTGGAGCAGGGAGAACATGTGAGGATCCTTGCAGACACGGATGTTGACTGTTCATGTTTTGACGGAACAGATGTAGAGATCTTCCGCGGTGAGACTTTCCACAAGGACACGATGAAGGAATTCTTTACGCTTGACAATCCGAGAGAATGCATCTTTATCCACGCCGAAGAACAGGTATCGATCTCACAGGGCAAGAATCTTCTTATGAGGAGGATCAATGTGTCTGGTGCCGTAAACGTAACGGATATGTGCATCAAGCACAAGATAGGAAGACTTGTTTATCTGAGTTCGGCCTACGCTCTTCCTGTTAAAGGTGAACAATATGTATCGGGAAGGGAGTTCCACTTTGACAGAAACCTTGTTGAAGGTGATTATGCCCAGACGAAAGCGGAAGCATCCGCTTACATCATGGAGAAGGTTAGTCTGAACAAGTACAATGCAGTCCTTGTTCTTCCGACTTTTATGATCGGACCGGGCACACCGAAGGATTCTGATATAGGCAAGGTGCTGAACAGCTATCTTAATAAGGAAGTGGCTCCGGTAAACGGCGGACATGTATTTGTCGACGTCAGGGATGTTGCGGCAGGGATAATCGCAGCAGCAGAGAAGGGTACCATGGGTGCCGGCTATATTCTTACAGGGGAATACAGATCAACTGTGGAATTTCTCAATGATGTGTGCGAAGCGGCAGGTGTCGAGCACGACGGCAAGATGTTCCCGGACTGGCTTCTCAAGAAGTCAGTCGCAAGATTCGTCGACGCATATTACAAGCTCACGCATAAGACCAATCCGAAGGACGTCTATGCGGTATTCACAACATCATCGGATGCGAGATACGAGACAGACGGATCTGATGAAGTTATGGCAGGTGCAGGAGGTATCAGTATCAAAGACTCGATAAAAGATACGGTTACCTGGGTCAATGGTACCGGTGCATAACAGGACAGCATAAAAAAGGGCATCCGCAAGTGGATCTCAAGTGGATCTCACTTACGGGTGCCCTCTTTTTTGCCTGAAATAATGATCCTTATCAGATCCCGAAAAGAGCTTTGACCTCGTCCCTGTTAACTTTTGAACCGATGATGCAGAGCTTGCCCGTAACGTCGGATATGCCGTTCCTGACATTCTTTTCGCCCGGAACATAATCGAAGTGGATCCACTTTCCGTCTTCTCCCGCGACGATGCCCTTGGCACGGAGGACCGTTCCAAACCTGTCATCATCATCGAGTTCATCGAGTGCATCCTCAAGTTCCCCGATCGTAAATGCCTTTGTCGTCTCAAAACCGATGCTGTCGAAAACCTCGTCGGCATGGTGGTGATGGTGCTCGTGGTCATGGTCGTGGTCATGACAGCCGCATTCACATTCGTCATCGTGATCGTGGTGATGGTGATGTTCGTGATCATGGTCGTGATCGTGGCATCCGCATTCGCATTCTTCGTCATGATCGTGGTGATGGTGATGATGATGATGCTCATGTTCCTCATGGAGGAGTTCTTCGGCCATGGCATCTGCGGTATTGCTGTTGATCATGGCATCAAAGATCTGCTTGCCGTCGAGCTGATCCCACGGTGTGGTGATGACGGTAGCCGTCTTGTTGATGCCGCGGATAAGTTCCATAGCCTCGTCGATCTTGGCCTGCTTCGTGCTCTGGGTCCTGGAGAGGACGATGGTGGAAGCGTGCTCGATCTGGTTTTCGTAGAATTCCTTGAAGTTCTTGAGATAGATCTTGAACTTGGATACGTCAGCAACCGTAGTAGCCGATGAGATCTCGGTTCCTTCGCATCTTTCCACTGCGGCATAGACGTCAGAGAGCTTGCCGACTCCCGAAGGTTCTATGAGGATCCTGTCCGGGGCGTATGTCGAGATAACCTCTGCGAGTGCCTTTCCGAAGTCGCCCACAAGGCTGCAGCAGATACAGCCTGAGTTCATCTCGGTAACCTTGATGCCCGCATCTTTAAGAAAGCCGCCGTCGATGCCGATCTGACCGAATTCGTTTTCGATAAGGACGATCTTCTGACCGGTATAGACTTCAGAAAGAAGCTTCTTGATGAGTGTAGTCTTGCCGGCACCCAAAAAACCGGAAAAAATATCTACTTTTGTCATATTATCATCTCCTAAAATTATTATCCGAAGTATATGATATCGTTCTCTGGAGCGCCCGTTACGACGTAATCATCGACTACGATGCAGGGTACCGCCATCTTCTTGCCCTGGGATTCGTCCTCGTAGTAACGGACCTGACCTGTTACCTTGAGCCATTCGCCCGCAGGGAAGTTGGATCCGTAGTTAAGGAAGCACAGGAGATTGATCTGTCCGATATCGTCCGAGCAGCATGTATATGCCCTTCTCGAGAGTGCGAATGCCCGGCCTCTTATCTCCCTGAATATGAGAGCCTTTCCTATCAAAGTCACGCGCTTGCCGTTATAACGCTTTACGTTATCGAGAGCATCGGTATAGAACAGTCCGTAGTTCTCGTCCGTTATGACGCACGGATCGTCATCAAGGTTATAGGGGAGGTGGTCTTCGATGTTTATGACCGTATTATCCTCATCAAGGAAGTTAACGCTGATGCCCGGGTTAACGCTCTTGACCGTGGATCTGAGCCTCGGGATGTTGTCGCCTTCCTTGGAGACCCGGTTGAAGATGACCGTATCCGCATATCTGAAGTAGTCCGCGAAAAGGGACTGCATGTTCTTAAAGTATTCCGTATAAGTGGAAGCATCGATAACGACGATGGAAGCAGCCAGAGCCCATCTCTCCGGAACATCACACTTCTCGAAAAACTCGGACGGTGATACGGATCCGTTCCACTCGATGAAGATGATATCAGGCTTATACTTCTTCTCGATATCATTCGTGAAATCACCGTTCATGTCATCGGTATCGCAGGTGATGACCACAGGGTCTGCATTAGGGTAATTGTCCTTGATATATTCCTCTTCGCCCTCTTCAGTCGCGATGATGACGATCCTGGAGTCCCTGAATCGTTCGCCGTCAGTCCATGAACATATGACGGAAGTCTTTCCGCTGTCCAAAAAACCGGTGAAAAAGTAAACCAAACAGTCTTCCATAAATAACCTCGCTGTCAAAACATACATATTTTCTATCTAAAGGAACTTAAATTCAAGTACCGTAACATGAAAAAAAGAGTGATGCCAAAGCATGATAATTGGTTATAATGCTATTAGATTATTATGAGGCGTAAATATGAAAAGGATCGTAGAAGTTGAACGACTTGCGATAAAGAATATAAGTAAGATATGCTCCTGGGAGATCTATCATCTCGACGTTCTCCACGAGAAGCTCTATACACCCGTATTTGACAAGCTGATGGTCTTTGTCACGGCTACGGGCAACATGGGAACCGTATGGATAATAGCGGCGCTCCTTATGATGCTCATCGAGCCCAGTCTCAAGGACGGTTATACCATGCTCATAGCCCTGATGCTGTGCATCATGATAGGAAATATCATCATCAAGAACATCGTCAGAAGACAAAGACCGTTCTTCCACAAGGACTATAAGCTCCTCATTAAGCAGCCCAGGGACTATTCATTCCCGTCAGGGCACACTTTAAGTTCATTCGCTGCCGCGACAGTTATCTTTCTCACCAATCCCTACTGCGGGATCGTCGCCTACATCTATGCGGCTCTGATCGCTCTGTCGAGGCTCTATCTCAGAGTGCACTTCTTCACCGATGTCGGTTTTTCCATGGTATTCGGCATCGTACTCGGCTTTTTCGCGAACGTAATAATGAAGACAGGGATCATGGATTTCCTTCCGAAGGTGCACTAGTCATATGGGTATTGTAAATATCGGTAAGATCAGGATCGAAGACCCGCTGATCCTTGCTCCGATGGCAGGGACCACTACTCTGGCGTTCAGATCCATATGCCACGGATTCGGCTCGAGCTATCAGCCGACGGAGCTCGTGAGCGCCAGATCGATCCTCTATTCGGGGATCGACAAGAGCTACTGTTATCTCATGATCGACAGGGAAGCGGAGGGGATCACCTGCATCCAGCTGTTCGGAAACGAACCTTCCGACTTCGAATATGCCATCGGGAGGATCTGCGAAGACGAGAGGCTTTCCTTCGTCGACATAATAGACATCAACATGGGATGCCCCGTCCAGAAGGTCGTGAAGACGGGAGCGGGG